>Ga0302251_1000210_pt1 | contig 68097 bp, 70 predicted proteins | sample AAG_RA_Gln_MG_FD_193534 | JGI IMG/M metagenome (GOLD analysis project Ga0302251, IMG submission 193534) | Enriched activated sludge microbial communities from anaerobic digester in WTTP, New Holstein, Wisconsin, United States - AAG_RA_Gln | ecosystem: Engineered > Bioreactor > Anaerobic >... | reverse complement strand
CGATTCTTCGACTACGACCGTGATTGTCTCATGTAGTTTATCGATTTCCTCGTCGATCTTCGTGTTGTCGGCAAGATGTTCAATTGCGATTTCACAGTTCTTGATGAGCTCTTCCTTAACTCCGAAGAGGGTGTTAAAAGCCTTAACAAATTTTTCTTTCACTTCATCTTCCGTCACATATGGGGTAGAGCACCTTTCTACCCCTTTATACTTATCATTACACCGCCAGATGATCTTACGGTGTTTGGTGTTCGAGGCCCAGACCTTAGGGCCATAGTAGCCACCACATTCGCTGCAGACGAGTTTTGCTGAGAGCGGGTTTTGACAGCCATTTGGCCTGCCTAGCTTCTTTCGCCTCTGGAGTTCAACCTGCACCGCTTCAAACTCATCCGGTGAGATGATGGCAGGATGGCTGTTCTGGACGTAGTATCGTGGGGCTTCGCCTTCATTGATTTTTACTTTTTTGGTAAGAAAGTCCACCGTTATTTTTTTCTGAAGTATGGCATCGCCAGAGTACTTCTCATTGGTTAAGATGGACTCAACCGTTCCCACTTGCCATCTTTTCTTGCCTGCAGGGGAGAGGATTTCTTTAGCGGTTAGGTGGCGTGCAATGTAGGAACACGTTTTTCCTTCAATAAATAAGCGGTAGATTAGCCGAACGACCTGCGCCTGGCTTTCTACAATTTTAGGTGTACCGTCTTCACCTTTTTCATAGCCTAGGAAATGTTTATAAGGCATAGTGACTTTACCATCGGCGAAACGTTTGCGGTGGCCCCATGCCACGTTTTCGGAGATTGACCTACTTTCTTCCTGCGCGATGGATGCCATTAGCGTGATAAGCAGCTCGCCCTTACTATCAAAGGTGTAAATGTTTTCTTTTTCGAAGTATACCTCAACACCCTTATCCTTTAATTTACGTATTGTTGTAAGGCTATCGACGGTGTTTCTCGCGAAGCGACTGATGGATTTAGTGATGATGAGATCGATCTTACCTGCGATGGCGTCATCCACCATTCTGTTAAATCCTGCTCTTCCTTTCGTACTAACACCACTGATGCCTTCATCAGTATAAATGCCGATAAAATCAAGATCTGGTCGCTTATCAATGTATTCAGTGTAGTAATCCACCTGGGCTTGATATGAGTTGAGCTGTTCATCGCTATCGGTAGAGACTCTGGCGTATGCTGCTGTTCGCCTTTTAGATGGGTTGTTTAAAGGGTTTGCAGTATTCTTATGAATCGTTGCAGGATATATGATGACACTTGAAGCCATGTTAATGCCTCCTAGCTTTTATGCGCGCAGCTTCACGCATCTGGGTTGTCCAGCTTTCGCTTCGGGATTTTTGGCGCCAAATCTTCTCTACCTTATGACCATCGCGAAAGATAAAGACTATCGTATGATCTTCTTGGATCAAGATCTCAGCAATTTTTTCTTTGAAGAGCTCCTCGTCAAAATGCGTTTGGTTTAAGACCTCAGCGCTCATTTCGTAGAGCACGGTGTCCGGTATTTGCCGAGCAGGGCAGTCGTCTTTACCCTTATTCAAATAGGTCGAGCATTTCCAGACAACGCTGCCACCCAGCGCTTTTCTTTTATACTTTTTACTGCAGTGACCACAGACGATCATGCCGCTGAATGGGTACCGATTGCGGTTTCCTGTGATCACCCTTGAGAGGTCTCTCCTAATATCTAGAATTTCTTTAGCCATTTCAAAAGTGTCCTCATCAATAATGGCAGGGTGGGTATCGCGAGCGACATACTTAGGACGCTCACCCTTGTTCATGACTAACTTCTTGTTTAGATGGTCTTTCACGAACTTTTTCATTAGCACGGCATGCCCCGTGTATTTTTCATTTTTGATGATCGCCATGACGCTATCAGCTGTCCACTTATCACTACGTAGAGGGGAGATGCCCATTTTCGTCAGTTTTTTTGCGATCATGCCGCCACCCATACCGTTAATGTAATCATCAAAAATCATGCGTACCGTTTCGGCTTGGTTTGGGTCAATCATGACGCTACCTCTGGCGACTTTATATCCATACATAAACCTGAGACTTGCCAGTTCGCCTTTTTCAAACTGCTTTTGAATCCGCCATTTGCAGTTCTCGCTCACAGAAAAACTCTCGGCCTCTGCGACAGCTGCAAAAATGGTCAACATTAGTTCCCCTTCATCTTCAAGTGTGTTGATATTTTGCTCCTCAAAGATGATGCCAACACCGATGTCTTTAAGTCCTCTGATTATCGTGAGTAAATCCACTGTGTTGCGGGCAAGGCGAGAGGCGCTTTTTATCATGACAAGATCAATTTTTCCTGCCTTGCAATCATCAAGAAGACGATTAAGTTCAGGTCGGTTATTCTTTGTGCCAGTCATAGCTTCATCAGCATAGACTCCAGCGTAAACCCAGCCAGGCTCTTCCTGGATGTATTTACTGTAATGACTCACCTGCGCGGCAAGGGAATGCATCATGGCATCTTTACCTGAGGACACTCTGGCATAGGCAGCTACCCTTTTGAACTCTAGGAGTTTAGGTATCGGTCTATCTGTTCTAGTGATGATAGGTTCCATCATTTTTCCCTCCTTCTGGTTACATATATCACTCGTAAAGCTACTAATAGCAAGGATTACAGGCGATAAATGCTGCCCTTTGGAAGGTTATATTTGTCAGCCATGATGGCAGAAAGCGCCTTAAATTCATCTTCGGTAATGAGACATTCATCAACCCATTTTTTAAAAGTCAGCATGGCAATATAGTAGTGAATGATGTCTTTAATCTTAGTCATTATCTGACCACCTTAGATAAGCCGTAACAGGCACGAGAGCAGTATTTGCGCTCCCTTTTTCCATAGCCCATAAATTCACGACCACAGGTCTGGCAGCTAAATGTCCGGCCATTTTTTCGTTTTACGAGTTGAGGATGAGCATTCCACCAAGAGTGACGGCACTGATCTGAGCAGAAGTGCTTTTTCTTTTTTCCTCTTGTCTGTATCAGAGGGGCGCTGCACTCACGACAAAGTGAGACATTTATAGTTTCAGGTTCCGGTGAAATCGCACTGGTTAATTGATTTCTTTGGCAGAAGGATTTCACGGTGTTTTGTGAGAGACCAAGTTGATCTGCGATTTCTAAGTAGCTCCTGCCAGCTCCGCGTAGCTTCTTAAGGGCTTCTTTTTGCTTTTGATTCAACTTTAAATACCTCCTTTCAGGTGTCGTGAAAGTGGCGGAAATAGGTTAGGGGAGAATCGGATGGAAAAGAAAAAGACCCATAGAGTCGCTCTCTACAGGCCTTTAGTTTTTGTCTAACCTATTTTGGCAGCTTTAGCTTTTGTCCAATGTGAATCACATCAGAAGTGAGACCATTTAACGCTTTGATCTCGTTACGACGGCTACTATCACCTAACTTTTTTTTAGCAATCTTCCAGAGAGACTCCCCTTTGACGACTGTGTAAATCTCGTATGTTGGGTCTAGACTTCCGATGTAGATTTTTATCCCATTTTCATCAAAGACAGAGTACCCTGGGTTCTCATCAGCGCATACAATAGCAAAATGCAGCTTTCTAAAGGCACCCTTTTGTGACTTTGCGTCATTCCAGGTTTTACGAACACGGTAAAGAGGTTTACTCGAAGTTGGGCAAGAGACGCTTAGTTTCTTTCTTACATCTGCCCTGAAGTGGTCCATATTTTTACCGTGCTTTACAAACCAGTGCATTACATCCGAATGATTTGATGCGATGCCCATCTTACTTCCTTCTGCGTGGCAGAGGATGTCCTTTTCAGTAAGTGTATATTTCCTGCAAAGAAAGACACATAGATCTACGGCATTTTGCCATACATTATTAAAGTAGACTTGGTTCTTTTTCACGTCATAACCAGACATATTGAAACCGCCAGAATATGAAAATCCAGCCGGTTCACAGAGCTCAAGACCAATGTGGGTGTTATTGGCTGCTCCGCCTGCATGCCATCCACGGTGATCCCAGGGCAGATACTGCCATACTTCTTTATCGTCGATAAAGGCATGGACACAAACCTCGCGATTGATTTCTCCTGCCTTAAAGGATTTATTCCAGCGGCTAAACCAGTCTCTAGCCATCACACCTGGTGCGGCCGTTGAATGAATCATAATGCCTTTAGGAGTAATTTTTCTATTTGCTGTAAAGCAGTCATTTCTGATCATATAGCGCGTTATGATTTTGTTAGGCGTCATCGTCATCACCTTTTTCTGAGAACTGCTCAAGGACCTCTTTTAGTTTCTGTGGTACTGGCAGCCCAATCCTGACACAGTTTTCGAGGATACTGATGCCTTCGTTAGAGAGATAAAAGAAGATCGCTGCGGTACGAATGACACTTCCATTTTTAATGAGAAAGACGTCCAGGATGTTAGCAATCGCTACGATAAAAAAGATCAAGATTTTCTTGAAAATGCCACGAAAACCGACCTCACTAGATAGCTTCCTTTCAAGGATCGCGACCATAACACCTGAGATGTAGTCGAACACAACAAAGGCAATTAGGGCATAAATAAAGCCATCATAGCCGCCAAGAACATAGCCAAGATAGCCTCCAATGCCCGTTAATACGAGCTGTATGGAATTAATGAAATTCTTCATAGAAACCTCCTATTCAAGGCCTAGTTTAGTTTTGACGATTTCAGGTAATGCGGAAATAGCAGTGGGTGAGAGGTCGGCTTTGATTTCGGTTTTAAAGACGTTCACTGCTTTCATCTTTTCACCACTTATAAAATTATCTAACCGATTGGTTTCTTTCTGGTGAATTTTGAGATCTTCTTCACCCATTGCCTTCATCGCTTCTGCGGTGATCTTAAGCTGCACGTCACCGTCGAGAAGTTCATCACCCTGGAGGTCATCTCGAAGGATTAAAAAGGCAGGCGTTGTTCTTATTGGTATGAGGTCTTTGACATCTAGGTAGTCGTATTCGCCCACGATGTACATACCAAGTTCATCTCTTAGTCTGTTCAAAGCAGCGCGTTCCACTTCGTTATGCATACTATAGATATAAATCAGTTTCACGTCATTCCCGCCTTTATAGAGTGATTTGTTGGATGTGAACTGTGCCAGCGTTACCACTTGATCCGTTACCACCAGTAGCAAATCCTGTATAACCGGCTGAGCCACCAGACCCGCCAGTTCCACCACTCGCCTGGACAGTACCATTATTCGTATAGGTTCCGACGTGGAAGATTGCGACGGTTCCACCACCGGATCCTCCACCTCCGCCACCTCCACCAGCATAGGTAAATCCGCTGCCACCAGTGCCACCAGTACCACCGTTAGTTCTAATTATCCCGCCTGAGTTAATCGTCACATTGCCTTTAGCGATGATCATGATAAGTCCACCTGTTTTCTGACCATTACCACCAGGCTCTGGATAAGTGTAAGAGGATGCAGCAGATACACCGACGCCACCATCACCGCCACCTCCACCGCCATAGCAATATCCGGTGCCCGAATACCCAACGGATACAGTACCAGTTGATGAATTGGCCTTTAGTGATCCTCGTCCACCGCCACCGCCTGGTGGATACTGCAGATTATCACTATGCCATCCATTCAGATCAAGACGTATCGTCATGCTGGAAAGGCCCCCGTACTGATGGTCAGGTGAAGGTGTACCACCAAATCCACCGTAATAAGTGGATGATCCGGACGAGGTCCCAGATGCTCCGCCACCACCTCCACCGCCACCTGATCCGCCGTAGTACACCCGACCAGCAGATCCTGAACCAGGTGATGAGTTTCCGCCATAGGTGTTGTGTCCGCCACCGTAACCGCCTGCGCCACCACTACCACCTTTTAATTCCTGGAGAACCGTTGAGAGCTTATAATATCTGTTAATGGTGTCAACGCCACCACTCGTCTTCTTTGTAATCAGAAGAGGCTGTGTTTGACCGGAGAGGAAATAACACCCTTTTTGACTCATATCGATGGTTCCGCTGATGGTGACGTTACCTGTACAGTAGATAATCAGACCACGACACTCATAGTCAGTGGTTAAGGTATGACCGGCATTGATCGTTGCAGAAGTATATTGTTTTATCGCTATACCTGAATTCTGCGTCACATTTAGTGTCACGTTCCCAGCCGTATTGAGCGCGCCGTCAGAACCATCCCCAAAGAAGGAGTCCATTCCGCCAGCGCTATCTGCCAAAAAATCCGTACCGTTGTAGCGAAATGTATAGATTCGGCCCGCGACAAGCTCTCCGGATGCATAGGTGTTACCTACATGGGTTTTGAGGGGTTTAGCCCCAAGGCTGTTCACGTTGAGGGTTGCACTCCCGGTGTTGGTTGAATGTATTTTGATCGATATACCAAAGCCCTCAGACATAGAGGTTGGGGCAGGGGAGAGAGTTACCGTGTAAGCGGTCGTCGTTCCGCCAGTGGCTGCGTATGGCAGATGGTTAGAATAGTCGTTTAAATGAGGATTTGACCAGGCTGCGTCCGTCCCGCCAGCGTTCACAGAGAGAACACTGTAGGCAGACCCGATACCAAGCCTCTTTAGCGCATTAGGTCCATTTCCAACGATAAGATCTCCTGTGGTAGTGATTTTAGCAGGGGAAGTCTCAAGTAAATTGTCTCTGACGTGGGTGTTCATATAGGCTGCAGTGACAATTTCACCGGTGGTCCATGTTCTTGGTGTCGTCCATGCCATTAGTGATCACCAGAGCTTTCACTAACTGTTTTTTCATTCATAATGTCATCCTTAAACTTCATAAAGCGCGCTGCGATAGCCAGATAGCCCAGACTGTAGTTTTCTTCTCGGTTATAGCTTGTGATCATTTGGTCTAAGTCCAGGACGAGACTTCTAAATGGCTCAACTTCTGTGAGTTTTACGGATAAACTGCATTTAGCCATTTATATTCGCCTCCTTTTCTCTGGTTTCGCCTTTTAGATCTTCCAGGCTCTCTCCAGGGACCCAGTTCTGATGGTTCTCGTTTTTTCGGCTCTTGAGTTCAGTTTCAATACTGTCCATATCCGCCGGAAACCTGACCGGTCTAAAGCGGCCACCGTTTTCTGCATTAAAGCAGGATAGACACATAAACACTGGATCCTCAGCGTCTGCGATTTCTGCACCACTGCAGTAAGGGCACCTGACGATCCACCTGCCATGATTGATCTCTGCCTCCAGGCTCTCCCCAGAAATCTCGTAGATGATGCGCTTTCCTAGTTTTTTCGTGATTATCCGAGCAAATTCGGTGGGGATACCTCCGATAATTTCTTTTGATTTTTTCATATGTCACCTCTTAGTAAGATAGCCGGGTGCCAATCCCAAGTTCACTTGTACCAAGCAGCCAGTAATCGCCGTCCGTGAGACAGTCAAACAGAGTTAACTCTACTTCATGAATCTGTCCACCATCCCTGATCTTATGAGCGATCGACTCGATATAGAAGTCGATCTCAATCCCTAGTTTAGTTTTAGCACCGGTTGCAACGACAGTCACGCGGTCCGAGATCTCACGGGAAAGGGCATCTGCTAGGGAGGTCGCATCCTTGCCTGCGATATAGCGGATCATAAGACGAGGTGTTGGGTCCTTGTGCCGGCTGACGAGAAAATCCGCGTAGTCCTTAGCGACGTTGGTCGACTGAAGCCATTTTGAAGGCAGTAGAAAGGTCCTTTTCCCATACTTACTGGCACTCACTGTGTCTTCTGCTGAGATCCTGATAATCGCATTTTTTGTGACCTTGATGCCCCTAGACCGGATCAGGGTCATGGTCGCCGTAGCAGGACCGTTATTGGTGATGGCAATCTTCATTGAGTTTGAAAATTTAGTCGCAGTGACCGCGATGTCGGTGTTGTTGACCCCCGTCTGGGTGATGTCCGTTCCAACGACTGGGGTGTCCCACACGCTGACAAGAGCACCAATCTCAGAGTCTACAGAGGCATTCGGATATTCTGCCCAAAGTGTTAAGGTGACGCCCGGCGCGATGGTCGGCTGCTCGTTTGGCAGTGTCCAGAGAACTGACGATGACACGGCTGTCGTATAGTTTTGTACGTCGACGATAAGCTCGTTATAGATATCCTCAAGTGGATCCGTCTGCTCGATGGCGTTATAGGACATTGCTGCGGATGGATCATCAGAGTAAGTCTGTTGGCTGATTAAGTGCGCACCTGTCAGCCGATGGTTGTTGTCCTCAAAGACGAGGGCCCCTTCCGTAGATTCATAGACAAATCCCAGTTCCGTGTCCTCGATATTGCGAATGGCGCTGAGGGCGTCGATATCCGCTTCAAACCAAAGGTCCACCATGATCTGACCTGTGTCGATGGCCCTTTCACCAGGCGGCCAACCGACATCATCAAGAACAGCACTAATGAGTGCTCCGGTGTATTGATCAGTTTGCTTTGCTACGGTGATCTTCTTTCCCGGAAGACGCGACATGGTACCCGTGGCCTCAAGCTGAACGATGGGGATCCCATCAATGGTGCCGGCTGGTATGATGCGGGTTAGCAGCCCAGTCCATAAAGTGACTGCAATAGGCGAAGTCGTTCGTAGCCTGACCTTTCGGCCGGGTAGAAGTGAGCCGTAAAGTGGACTGGAGGCGTTATAAGATGAGTAGAGTCCATTTGGATTTTTAAGGACCGCTGCCAGTCGCCCAGGGGATGATCTTCCGGTGAGCTGACTGGCATAGTCCCGACCACGCCTGGTTTCAACAGAGACGGTATTGGCCGTTACATTTTCATAGAGATCACCATAATCCCCGTCGTTATTCCAGTCGATCTCCAGGATATAGGTTGCTGCCGCCATCTAAAGAACCCCCCGAAACGCGCCATTGACCGCTGCTTCTTTGACGATGGATTTCACCTGCTGCTCAAAATCGAGAAGGCCATACACGGGTGCATAGAAGTTGACGGCAATACCAGGACCTCCTGCCATTTGAAGGCGCTCCAGTCGCTCAAGTGGAATAATCGCCTCAGCCCCGGACTCACCAATGAGTCCAAGCGTCGGACGCCTTACGATGCCACCAGAAGCATAAGCCGGAAGTTCACCATATAAGGATTTATAGATTTCTCTGGCGGTCTCGGTTGAGACGTTTTGAATGAGCGCACCAGCATCTCTTGCTGCTTTTGCCGCAGCCGCTGCAGCTTCCATGCCTGAAGTATCTCCGATAGCTTGCGCTGCGACATAATCGGCCTTAGCTTTCATCACGATGTCATCAAGGGCTCTGGTATCCTTTATAACGGTGTCGGCAACACCTCTAACGATGGCATCCTTACTTGTAAGGCCTCTGGACGCCCCTTCAATGATCCCCGGAATCATGTCTGTATACTTCGTGAAGCCCTGGAAAAACCTTTCTCCAAGGCTTAATCCGCTGTCCTCATACATGCTGCCATAAGACTTTAGAAGCTCATTCATTTCTTTCTGATTGTTTGCCATGATGAGGCGTTCGGCTTCACCCTGCAGTTCTGCAGAGCTGAGTAGGCGCTCGTAGTGCGTTCTAACCTCAGCTTCAGTCGCCTGAAGCGAGGCCATTTTCATGTCATAAGTCGACTGTACGACGGCGAGCTCAGCTTCCTGGCTGGAAACGATCACTTCGCGCTGTTCCTCCGCTGCCGTCTTGATGGATTCGATCTGCATCCGGAGCGCTTCCTTCTGGGCATCGAGTTCTTCTTTATGGAGTCGTTCTGCCCGTGCAAGAAGTGCGTCATCAAGTTCCTTTTGAATGCGCTCGCGTTCCTCAGCCGAATCTGCTGCGGCCAGCTCCAGGCGATAGCCTTCGATTCGAGCTAACTCTTCGCGTTCAGTTTTAGCTTTTGCCTCAGCATCGATCTGACTGTCGATGAGATCAATTTGATTTTGTATCAGCCCGATCCTTTCAGCCGTTTCAGCGTCAAAGAGCTTAAGTTTCGCACTATAAACCTCATCGATCCGCCTGATCTCATCGTCCTTCCACCGATCAGCTACTTTCGCTTGTTTTTCAAGGGCTCTTTCCTGTTCGCGCTGTTCGTTTTCGTAGCGCCTGCGTAGCGCTGAGATAACAGCATCGTTAAGTCGGTCGATGGCGCTAACCGCGTCAGACCTCATGGTGCTCCAGGCCCCCGCCATGCGCTGCGTGGCTTCAGAAACGGCCTGGCTGACCTTTTCCTTTAAAGCAGAACCAATACTTCCTCCAGCTGCTTTACCAAGGTCAGTCCCGGCATTTTCAAACTGTGGTTCATACCCTTCGACTGTATTGACGGTATCGTCCATCGCATTATTAGTTTCACTTTTAGTTTTACCAAGTAATTCTGAAATGGTGCCTTTAACGTTTCCGATGGTCTCCTTGATGGATCCTCCGACGTTCTCGACAAAGTCGGACCCTGCAGCAGTCATTTGCTTATAACCCGCTACCGTTTCTTCAGCAGCGCCTGCAAGGTTTGCTGAGACGGCTTTTGTACCTGCCTCGGCACTATCCACCCATCCGCTCATGGTGCGCTGAATGCTTGAGATACCGGCGGAGATGTTTTTTGCGGTTTCTCCGACCTTGCCCGGCAGTTTTGCTGCGGCATCGACGATGGATTTTAGGGTATTGAGTGCACTCGTTGAAAGCGTGACAAAACTTTTGACCGCCTGGGTCTTTGCCCAGGACACTGCATAGACAATGGAATTTGCACCCGTAGTAAAGGCGCCCTTGATGACTCTCCAGAGTCCTTCGAAGAATGGCGCAATAGTTTTCCAGTTCTTATAGACGAGATAGGCAAGCCCCGCGATTGTCGTGATCACGACGATGGCAAGGCCAGCTGGTCCTATGAGGGCAGTCAGTGCCTGAATGAGTCCACCACCGGTCCGAATGACTTTGATGAATTTCGCAAAATGACCAAGGACAAGGCCAACAGCGCCTGTGAGTCCTCCGATAATCGAGGTGAGTGGTCCGATTGCCGCTGCAAGTCCAAGCGCGACGATAATTGTATTTTTAGATCCTTCACTTAGACTCCCAAACGCGATTAAGAGTTCAGTAACACGTTTTAAGACTGGCGTGAGAATAGGCATAAGATTTCCCCCGAAGGCAGCTGCAGCATCTTGAAGCGCGCCTTTCATGGTCCTAAGCTGATTGGCCGTACCACCGCTTGTTCTGGCGAAGTCCCCTTGCGCATTTGAGGTCCGATCCGTCACGTACATGTAGCGGAGCTGGACCTTTTCGGCTTCGGTCATTTGTTTGGTAGTCTTACCAATGCCTTGCTCAAGGGCATATGCGTTAAGGGTGGCTTCGGTCATGACAATGCCTAGGGTCTTAAGGGATTCCGACTCTCCTGTAAAAATCCCTTTGAGTGCGGTCATCGCCTGATCGATCCCGATATTCTTAAAAGAAGAAAGATCCCCCGCTAGCTGAACAAGGGACATCGACATTTTCGCAGCCTCGTCTTGAGGCAATTTCATTCCCGTTGCCATATCACCAAAAAGAGAAGCCATCTCAAGGGCGCTGCCCCTAGAGACGCCAATGCTTTCAAGGGTCGTTTGACTCCATTTTTTCACCTGATCAGCACTGCTGCCAAAGGCTACGTTAACCTTATTCGTGGATTCCTCCATATCAGAAGCATATTTGATCGCAGCAGCTGCGGCCCCAGCAATGGGAACGGTGAGACTCATGGTCATTTTGCTTCCAAGTGCAGAGATCTGGTCACCAGCGCGGGAGAGTTCTTTAGATGCTTTTTTAAGGCCGGATTCCAGCTTCGATAGGTCGACTCCGATTCCGACAGTGAGCGTTCTTATCCGTGCCATAAAATCGCCCTCCTATTTGACCCACTGATCGAGTGACTTCTCGAGGGCTTGTTCAAAACGGTCATAGGCCACATTTCTGTTCCTATCAGCAGCAGGCCTTAAAAAACCTGTCCCGCCTGGTTTCGGATCCACATACCCCACGACTTTACCTTTAATTTTAATCTTATGCCCAAGTTCTACTGAAACGCCGTAAGCTGCGCCTGCACCGAAACCGACGTTCGAGAAGACCCTACCTTTACTTTTGCTTCTTTCGGTGGGCTTCTTGAGTCTTATTTTTTCTTTCAGGTTACCCGGTGCGTGAGCCCACTTACCGCTTTTTCTGCCTGTTGGTCCCGGGGCAAGAGCGCGGGCACTGGTTAACACAACCTGACCGATTTCAATTGAGGCAGTTTCAAATTCGCTCAGTGCCTCTCTACCAATGCGCTCAAAGGCTTTTTGTATTTCTCTTAGTCCTTTAATTTGAACCCTATTCATCATCTCGATCGCCCCCTTCTCATATCGGCATCAAAGCTTTTAATAATCTCAAGCATCTCCTCGGCGGACTGTTCATGTTTTTGTGTCTGTTGGTGATCGTGCTCAAGAGGACTCAGTAGGTCAATAAGCTCTGGAAAGTCTTTGACGCGGCCAAGTCGCGCGGTTAAATAGGCCCCGTAAATGGTCCGGCGATAGAGCTCTTTTTCACGCTGGCTATAACCAGTACTAAAGGCGTAAAGTTCTGCAGGGGTAATATCCCAAAATTCACTAGGCTTAAGACCAATCTCGGCGGCGCTTATCATTAATTGATCGAAGTCCAGGTCAATTGGTTCCTCGCCGCCATTTATTCGTTTTTTGAGTTTGTTCCGACCCCGAAGGATGCTTCAACCGCTTTTCCGAGAATCTCACTTGCTTCCTGAATGCTGAGGTGTTCATCGATTAAGTCCATGACATCCTCACAGGTGAGGCTTTTGTCCTCATGGGCAAGTCCTGCCCAGATAAACACTGCAAGGTCCTTGACGCCAATGTCGCCAAGATCCATTTTTGATATTTTAACGCCTAGAGTATCCTCAATGAGGGCGATTGCACGCATCCCAAATCTTAGATTTCTCGTTTTGTCCAGTTTGATCGGTGTAAATTGTCTTGCCATGGTCTAATCCTCCCGTAATAGAAAATGGGTGACTCATTAAGCCACCCAAGATTCATTATTTATGTTGTTCTTGCGGTAATGATGGTATAGACCTTCGGTGTTTTGCCAACTTCGTAAACGATGACTTCCAGTTTTTTCGAGGACTGAGCCGCATAAGACGAAATTGCATTTGATGCAACACCTGAGGTAAGGGACTGGAAGTACACGCCATCAACATATAGGTCGATAGAATGACCCGCAGCAGTAACCGTGATCGTCGTCGAGGTGGTGGTGATCCAAGTGACGTAATAGTTCAGCGTTGACGTTGCAAAGGTCGGTACTGGCGAACCACCTGAAAGTGCCAGGGCTGTAATCCCGCCAGAAGCCGCGGTTCCAAGGTTTGCTTCACCGGTGACGCGAAGAACAATCTCGGATTCCAGGACTTCGTTTCCGACTTCTGGGCCAGGTAGCTCCATGACAAGCGCATAAAAGGTATAGGTTGCTCCAAGGGACGCTGGGAAGGTAATGGTGTAAAGATCCGTGGTTTGACTAGCAAACGCAGTCCTTACCGCCGTTTGACCCGCATCTCCCGGATACCAGTTAATCGTGACGGTGACAGATCCATAGTCCTTTAGCCCAAGGATGAATTCCTTAGCAGCACTTGATAGGGTGGTAACGTCAATTTCGTCGCGCTTTGATCCAAGTGGTGAAATCTTTTTAACTTCACCGATGGTCGTTGCGCCTATTTTTAGCGTGGTGGTATTGCCGGCTTTAGCCATTGATGCCATAGTGTGTTTTCCTCCTTATTAATCCGAATAGTAGAATTCAATTTCAAGGACACCCATTGTAATTTCCGTGCCAGTGTCAAAGCCGTCCATTTCATTCATGATGTCAGCTGACTCAATATAGGGTGCACCAGTCGTATACTGACCAACAATGTCTTCAAATGCCATGCGAACCGCGTCGCGTGTCTGCCTCATGGTCGTGTAGTCTTTTGCGATAATGTCAAACTGCACGGAAACGAACCGGCCACCTTGGGTGGTGAGGGTGGGATCGCGCCGGGTGCTGATACGCTTATACGCAATGGCCGGAAGGGGACATCCCTGTGTAATCGTGACGGGATAAACACGTCCGCCAAGGGAGGTCACTTCGGTGCTGATCCTATGATAGATGGCTTCTTCAATCGTCAACTTACACCACCTCACGACAGGCCAGGACCAGTTCTCCCTGATCTTTACCAGTATCATTCAGAAACAAAATCTCAAAACTTCTGTTTTTGTATTTAACTCTCATTTTGACGGTGAGATCTGATCGGTAGCGGATCCTAAAAAGTGCATTCACCTCAGCATTAAACCGCTGGGCCGCAAAGAACTCTCGTCCGCTCTTTGCCTGATAATCTGCCCAAATAGAAACGACGTTGACCCAGTTTTCTAGTGGGCTACCGTCGCTACTTATTATGGGCTCATTCTTTTCGATGATGATGCGGTGGTTTAGTTCACCTGCATTTAGCATTCCTAACACCTCACTAAAACCAAATGGTGCGGTGCATGTCGTAGAGTCTTTTCACCGTTGTCATAGCGCCTTCTGGGATCTCGACATCACGATACTGATAAAGGAGCCCAACGTGGAGCAGTAGTCCTTCCTTAAGACTATAAGGGATTTTGTTAGTTGTACCGTTATACCCGGCTTCAAACCTAATCCTGATTGGTGCGACAGGGTGCAGTTCTATACCGGGCCAAGACTTGTTGTAAGGTAGTACGATGCGCGCCGGGATCCGGTCAAGATCCACAAGGTAATCTATTCCTAAGAATAGATTAGTATCAATCCCAAAAACATCGGTGATCTTAAATGAAGTGATCGACTGTACAGGAGAGCCTGGCAGCTCAATATAGTCTACTTCGGGTAGGGAGTCTTGCATCAGTTCAAGTGTCTGACTGGCTAGACTTAACCGCGTGTAGTTTTCTGCGTAGTCCCTAGCAGCGAAAATGAGATCCGCTAGGTAGTCATCTTCGTCGGCGATGTCGATTCTGAGCTGATCCTTCACATCATCCACCGAGATGGGCTCGGCACTAACAGGGACAACGACTTTAATTCGTCCAAACACTAGACCCACCTCCGATCAATCGTCGAACGTGCTAGGATTGGTGTACCTTCCATGATGCCGCTGATTTCAAAGACCAGCGGATCTGAAAATCCTGTTGGAATGGTGTAGTCAAAGAAGTAAACACCTGTCTGCTGCCTCGTTGGGACGTCTGTTAGGACTTGATTACCTTTGCCGTCGAAAATGGTGATGTTTGGTTCAGTAACATCAGAAAGTTCGCCTGACCAGTTATAAAATCTACCGAAAAGACGAATCGTATCTCCTGTATAGGCCATAGTTATGATGTTCCCTTCTTGTGATCTGAGTTCTAAACTAATCCTGCGCTCGGAGATTGAAAGGAGCAAATTACGACCAGATTTCGTCGCTGATGCCTGGGCATGAAATTTCGCCCCTATGATGTGCAAAATGCGCGACAAGGTTCTACTAATATTAAGACTTCTTCGCCCCATGGCATGACTTATGGTGCTGAGCGCTAACACATAGATGGTATGAATGACCTTCCAGGCACTAAATCCAGTCGTCGCCGTTTTCAGAAAAGAACTGAGATCTCTAAAACTCATCTTCATTGTTGAACTGATGGCAGCAAGATCTGAACTGATCTCTCGGATGATGAGAGTTTTTAAGTCACGCAGAATCACAGTAATAGTTTCAAGACGTTTGGATGCAGCGCGCTTAAACCAAGTGGAAGCCTCAAGTCCTTTTGTTATTGGCTTCCTGATCTGTCGAATGAACGAACCGCTGCTACTCGCCATAGCACCTAAACTGATGAAAAAGGCTTTAACTCGTACCGATAGTCCCAAGATAATGACAGAACTAGTCAGTCGATTAAGGCTTAATTTTGACTGCTGGCTCAGTATTTTCATCGTAAAAAATGTGCTGCGGTTGACGGTCATCTGGCGGTAACTTAATGCCTTGGCAGATGCTAATAACCCTTGAGCAATTGATCTTCTCAAACCAATCACAATATCTATGGCCACTGTGAGCTGCTTTAAGAAGACTTTCATTCGATCGATTATCGAAAATGCGGAAATTTTTGATCCTAAGTTGTTTTTCGTCTCTTTGAAGTTGGAGGCAGCTTCACTTACAACACTTTCAATCAATCGTGAAATTTGACGTTTAAGTGAATCAGTTACCCAAACGATAGAATTAAGACCACTTTGCACATATTTTCTTTGAACTGGGAGGGTTAAAAGGCCAGCGTTCAACGTCTTAAGGGCTACTCTGATGCGGTTAATGAATGAGGCGAGGAATACAGAACTGCTTAAATGCCTAGATGCCAATTTAACGATATGACTGGTATAAGAAGCGTCACTTAATAGCAATCTAGCTGCAAATTTGACAAGTTCACCATGAAGTGAAGTGGTGCCACTGAAAGTTTTTGAATTTCTGCGGGCAATTTGGTTTATGTTTTGCAGCAAAGCGCGGATGTTTTTCATAGATAGATGACTCATTTGAGCGGTATTTCGTACTATTGTTGCGATTTCTTTTTGTATAAGCCCCTGGATATGGTCGTAGATCAATACGCTATGAATGCTGATTGATTTGATTAATGCTTTGAAAATGCTATGCGTTACAGTAATGCTACTATGAAGACTGGCGCTAGTTCTTTTTGAAATTTGCTTAGTGAGAGATCTGGCTAGGAAAAGTCCACGGGCTAGCCTTTTTTGCATGGATTTTACTAAATCGCTCATCTGATTGATTTGGCTGATTAATAATCTCGAAATAAGGCTGAAAAAACTAGTCCATGCAGATAATGATGCTCTCTTATAACTATTTGTGCGCTTGTGTAAATTGGATGACGTCCTGATCCATCCGACTAAATGAACTGAGATCACTAACAACCTAGCTGCGGATGCTCTAGCGAGTGTAGTTAAATCGCGAAAGACAACTTTAAGCTTTTCAAGGTTAGTGATGCTGCTCAACTGGGTGTGCAGTAATCTAGATGAAGTTTTATTTGTAGTTCCAGCGATACGGTCCATTGCAAATAGACTATGCGTGCCCTGTTTGAGATGGCTCGCTGCCACACGACCGATTGCGATCATCTTCTTGCCTGCTTGCCTCAGCAATATCCCTGCAGAACTGCTTTGAGCGCTAAGTGCTTTTTGGGTTTGGCTCCCCATGGTTCGAACGGCTCTAACGATAATTCTAGAAGCGTGGACCGTCGTTGCCGGATACGTATTATCCGTAGCCATTTCATGACCATCGGCAGGGAAACTCATTGGATTTGTCGCGATGACATGGTAGTTACCACTTAAGTTGGTATTTGCAATGACTGTATCAGGATCTGCAGTGACGTCCACAAGTTCACTTCGAAAGTAGCTGCTTGCGGGAAGGTCATGGGAATAATATGGGGAGAGAGCAAAGCCATCCCAGTCACTTTGTTCATATTGGATATACCTATTGGATAGACCATAAGGGATTTCCTGATCGATATAGTACTGGGATTCAAACTTGGTAATGCCAGTAGGACCGAAAATATGGACAAAGTTTGAAGTGATGCTCGTCCATGATCCACCCGCCTTGCGCCAAGACGTTACACCTGTTCCGTCATAGGCGATGCTATAGTAATTCGTAGCATCATAGCCGCCTGTTCTTTCCAGGACAATCGTATAGTCCGAAACTCCCGTTAGTGATACAGGAGATGGCAGGGTGAAAATTACATATTGCTGATAGCTGATACTTGTCGACATTTGGGTTCCAACCATCGTATCTGATGTTGAAAGCAGCGTTCCTGTCGGTCCTGAACCTTCAATCAACTTAACCCGAAGTCCATCCGCTGGTGTGCCCATTCGAGAGATACGAAACACAATGTGTTTAATGGTTGTAGCTTCTACCGTTGTAAACTTTTGAGCGAAAGCTTCGTAGGTTCCACCTGCACCATAAAGCGTATAGGTTGAATTGGTCTGAAAAAGCGAGAAATTCTTAGAGATCGCTTTAGTGATTTGAATGACCCCAAGCAGCATCATGTAAAGCGTCGTCGTGTACATGGTCCCGCCTGATGCAAATCTTGGGGTATAGACCTTATCATTTGTTAGAGAAAATCCCGTCGCAATATTATTTCCATAGGCAAGTCCCATACCCGTTATGGTTGACATAGCGATGCTATTCCCGAGATGATCGTACATGTACAAATAGTAACTCGACTTAGCATTTTCTATGGTGTAGGAAATAAATGCTCTTAGAATATCTCCGTCCCAGGAAGTCGATAGATACTTCCAGTACCTAGGCAGCGCTGGTAAAACAGCAGCAGTGGATGTCGTTGAAGAGTTTGATCCAATCGAGGCGAACGACAAATAGTAGAGCAGCGGAAAATCTCCAATGTCCTGGATCAAAATAAGCTTTGCCGTCTTTAGAACAAGCGCTCCGCTCGTATCAGAGAGTTCAACGGAAAACTGATATCCCATATTGGCAGATGAGGCAGCCACTCTGACTCGTTGAGGCGTGGAACCAACAATTGATGCCGTTGCCAGAGTGGTACCAATATCATTCTTCAGATAAGCATAGCGCGTGGACGAATCTGTATTGTATCCATTGACTTCAAAATAAAGGTTTAGCGCCCCTTGCGTATATCCCTGAAACCAATGGGGCGAAGAAAAGTTCATGGTCTTTTCGATGGGACTACCTGTGTAGGTGTAGGTGACAATTGGGATCTCAGTTCTGATCTTGGCCACGTTAACCCACCACACTGATCATGCTGGTATAGGTGCTGAGGATCTTGTTTTTTTCTTGATTGGTCAGAGAGCGAGGAAATTGAAGATAGATGTAGCATTCCCCAGTCCCATCCGGTGATCCTTCTTCAAACCACATCACAGGTCTTAGGCCGATGGTCGCATAAAACCATTCCCGCATGGACCATAGGTCTGCAATCTTGTAGGTCGTGTTGCCAGCATTCGTTGGCGGCTGACATGGGCCTGAGGACATGATCTGATCAAGTGTATTTTTTTGCTGGGAAGTCAGCTCAAGCCCATTAATCCCCACTTCCGTAAGCGTTTCTGACTCTGTGATATTGATGGACTCCAGTGGAATACCAAGGCCTAGGGATATTTTTTGAAGTGCATTCCACTTATAGCCGCTGATCTTCGGATACTGATAGGTCAAGACACCTCACCTCCTAGATTCGTTCACTCGGGAAAGTTTAATCCCAGAAAAAAATCTCCCGGGATCACTTCCCATAGGAGATTAGGCTTGATCAAACACGGTTTTGATCGTGAACTGAATAGAATCTCCTGAGGAGACGTTAATCGGGCTAAACGTGCCATGCAGGTACATCGTTGCGCCGGACAGGGTGGCCTGATTAAAGATGCCCACTTCCGTAATAGCAAGGGCGCTGCCAGCAGTGATGGTGGCCACTACTTGATAAGTGTCATTCGTGGTGGTGGTCGTTTGCTGGGACTGAGTTCCTGTGGCCGCGGTGACGTTGGTCGGCGCTGCAGCCATTTCAAGGGCAGCATCAGCGACAGTCGCCGCCGCTACACCAGTGCCCCAAGCCACGTATTTGTGATTTGAAGCGGCAAGGGCCGTTGAGATCAGCCCCAGTCCGTTATTGACAACATATACAGTATCAGCCATTTGACTTCACCTTACCTTTAAAAAACTTTAGGAAACCTTTTGAGGTCGTTGTATCAACAATCGTACCAAGATCCACCTTTGAGCCATCTGCCTTAATTAGAGTGGCTTCAATAGTGGCTTTTTTGACTTTACCTTTTGTCTGCATAAGATCCTCCATCATTCGCTGAGCATCAGCCCAGCAGCTCTAAGCTTTGCAAGGAGCGCATTAAAATCGACGACGACACCTGCAACCGTCGATGCCACACTATCCGCCTGAGCTGCGGCAGGGGTAAGGGCAGTACCGTTAAATGTCAGGCTACCTGTACTTTCAATTTCAATCGTTCCACCAATTACCGTTCTTTCCCCGCCCTGTTCGGTATAATTCTTTACGTTACTCATCATTCATCACCTACGCATGCTGCTGAAGCACTTTGATCGCTTCAGAGAGGATAAGTTTCCCGTCGACGCGCTGAGTCGCTTTAAAACCAACCTGACCTGTCACCGCATAGAGCTCGTTAAGACGCTGGAAGGAACGGCCCTGACGATCGGCGATCCAGTAATAAGAGAAGTCACCAAAAGCAACGGTTTTGGCGGTGGCCGCAATCGTCGGTACGAAGTAAGAGGTTTTCACCGGTTTATTCAGGATAGTGTCCGGCTCTCCGACACGAACAGAAGGCTGCCAGAGGTAGAGCCCATTACCGTCTTTAAGCTTCCTGATTTCTTTGATGGTCGCATCATTGGTGACAAACATCGCATTTTTCCTATAAGGAGACTTTAATGAGTAGTAGAGGTCGATGAGTTCATCGAACTTAAGTGAAGTGGCAAGGGCGCTTGTGACGCCCACGTCAGCCCCACCAGTGGCGTTAAAGATACCCACCGGCTTACCGGTGCCGTTGCCAATAAAGAAGGCCTCTTCCTCTTTGGTCCCGATTCTGCGGGCAAATTCCTTGGCGATATAAGCCTGCAGGTTAAAAATGCTGTCGTTAAGCAGTTCTTCAGAGACCTTGATGATGGTCCCAAGTTTATGGGCTCCCAGGGAAACCTGCCCAAAGGCATCATCGGATTCTGGAATTGGCGCTTCCTCATCCACCCAGGACGCTGTTCCTTTTGAAGCCACGACTGGAATCTTACGGTCGCCTGATGAGGTGCGAATCACCGTCGCTAGACTCCTAAAGATATTTTCTTCAAGAAGCGCCTCAATCAGCGTCGCTTCGAATTCATCTGGCACGAGGTAGCCGCCTTCAGAGTCGGTTCCGACCTGGAGTGCGTTCTGAACGTCGAAGCTATTCTTATCCTTCATCGCACGCCAGAAAGCGGACTTATATTCATCACTGGCACGTCCCGTTTTTTCTTTCATTTGCCGTTCTGGTCGAGAGGTAATCGGATCACTAACAGGTTTCGAAAGTTCCATTTCGATCATCTGCTGACGCTCAAGTCGCTCGATTTCTTTACCGAGATTTACAACGTCAGCTTCCATCTTTTCATAGATGATCGAATCCTCCTTCGAAATCTGGCCGGATTCATCGCGCTTTGAGTCGAGGAAAGTCTTTGCCTCTTCCCAAACTTTAGCCCGTTTTTCTCTGAGTTCTAAAATTTTATTCATGCACATATCCTCCTAAGGTTTAATAAGGTTCAGTCGCTTTTCAAGTGACTCGACAGGGATGGTTTCTGGCAGTTTGGTTTCTGCTTCAGGATTTTTGTCTTCTTTTGGCAGACGCTTCATCAAGGAATTGATCGCAGTCATTTTACTGAAGATCATGCCTTCATCTGGCATCATTTCGGTTTCGGATTCATAGAGCATGCCATCGGCAAAACCCAGTTCGATGGCTTTCTTGGCGTTAAACCAGCTTTCGGCATCCATGAGATGTGATAATTTCACCCTCGATAATCCTGTTTTAATCTCATAAGAATTTAAAATGCTTTCTTTAACTTCACTCAGCATCCCAATGGCCTTTTGCATTTCTTCAGTGTCCCCGAAGGCTAAAGTCATCGGGTTGTGGATCATCATTAATGCTACCGGTGACATAAGGACTTCTGAGCCGGCCATGGCAATGACCGAGGCAGCGCTGGCAGCAATGCCATCGATCTTGACCGTAACATGGCCTTTGTAATCCATGAGCATATTGTAGATTTGACTAGCCGCGAAAACATCGCCGCCTGGAGAGTTAATCCAGATGGTAATATCGCCTTCACCACTGAGTAGTTCAGCCCTGAACTGTTTTGGCGTCACCTCATCGCCGTACCAGGTTTCCTCGGCGATAGGACCATCTAGAAATAAGATTCTACCGTTTTCATTTTTCACCCAGTTCCAAAATGCCTTTTTCACTCACTTCACCGTCCATTTCAAAATTTGTACTGAAGAGCCCCGCGTCCTGAAGCTTCGTCATATTGCCGTTGATGAGATAGAGATCCCCGCCGAGATCTTCTGGAATGCGGTTAAGATCTTCAAGCTGTCTGATGTCGTTGGCTGAGAGCCATCCGTTTTGCCGGCCAACGGCATAGCCATCCATACGGCTTTTATAATCGCCACGAAGCAAGCCATCCACGTTAAACTTAATGAAGTATTCCTGCTTCTCGCGTTCATTTAGAAGCGCTCTCTTAAGTGCCATTTCCCAGCGGACTACCCAAGGATCTAAGGTATACTTCACGTATTCAAGGGACTGCTGCTCTATATTAGAAAAGCTAGACTTTTCAAGGTCCCCAATCATATGTGGTGGGATCCTGAAAATTCTAGCGATTTCATTGAGTTGATATTTTCTTGTAGCGATGAATTGTGCCTGCTCTGGTGGAATGCTTATGGGTTGGAACTTCATGCCTTCTTCAAGGACGGCGATTCGGTGGGCATTTGATGACCCTTGATAAACTTCATTCCAGCTATCTCTGATGCGCTTTGGATCCTTGACGACACCGGGATGTTCAAGGACGCCACCAGGACTTGCTCCATTTGAGAAAAATCTGGCGCCGTATTCTTCTGTGGCAATTGCCATACCTATAGCATTTTTGGCCATGGCTATAGGCGAATAACCGACAAGACCATCAAAACCTAAACCTGGAATGTGAAGAACCTCTTCTTTTCTAAGAATCACACTGCCGGATTCCTTATGGTATTCATAGAAAAGATCGCCCCTTGAGGTCCGATCGACCGTCATCCGATCTGGGAGCAGGGGGTAGAGCGAAACGACATTTCCTCTTCCATCGCGAATAATCTGAGCATAGGCATTGCCCCATAATAAAAGATGACTCATCAGTGTCTCTCTAAACACAAAGGAAGTCATCTCGGAGTTTGGCTCGTCATGAAGGAGTCGGTAGAGCCGGTGCTGAAGCGCTTTTTCTTTCCCGTTTTCAGAATGTCGGTAAATGTGGAGGGGCAGGCTGGCGATGGTTTCAGATAGGGTTCTAACACAGGCGTAGACGGCAGTGGTTTGCATAGCCGTTTTTTCATTGACGGTTTTGCCACTCGTGGTACTACCAAATAGAAATGAAAACCCGCTAGTTAGATAGTTCTTTGGCTTATCCCTAGAATGAAATAATCCTGATAAAAAGCTCAATATCGTTCACCCCCTAAAGAATGGCATGAAAAAAGCACCTCATAGTGAGATGCTTATTTCGTGTTAAAATGTTGATATTTCTTCTATTACATTATATTTCCACTACAAAACCCCATAAGCGAAAACATAAATCCTCTGTTTTGCAGAATAAATACAATTTAATTAGTATTTTTTTTCAAAATTTCTATTGCTTTTGCACCAGCATGACAATTAAAGAGTTGAAATAAATTATAGATAAAACTATTCATTTCCCATATTACATTAATTGCAAAATAGAAATACGAAAAAATTACAACAAACGTAATCCCACTATATCCCGAGTAACTAATGTTTAAAATGCGTTCAGAATGAATTCCATTCATTATAAACATAATGATTATGTTAGCTAGTATCATTCCTACATCAAGAAACATAACTTTCGCAAAATATTCATTGCTTTCCAATAATTTGCTTTTGTTTAATTTAACATCCGATTTTACTGAATCTTTTAACAACCATATCAATAAGTCATCACTTAGTAAGGCCTGGAAAAATGCATACCCCATAAAAACGATTCCGAATAGTGATAAAATTACAGTATTAATTGTACTAACTGCATATAAAAACAGATTAATCGTATTTGATGATAAAGCCATCAGTATAGATGGGATTGTAACGATTAACACTATAAACAAACAGGTTTTTACCCCGATTCGCCAAGGCATTATGTCGTATAACGCTTCTTTGATTAAGCTTGAATGGGATCTCACTTTAAATAATTCTTCAACATATTCAATATTTATCTCATTATACAAAAAATTCACCTACTTCTATTTTAGATAATTAACTTTGCTTAACAAAAGGAGCTATTTTATGAAACATCTCTTTAAATATTTTTTTGTTTCCTTCGCTTACGCGCTTTATACTTTCAATATCTGAACTACAATCAATAACTTGCTTCGTTTCGTTATTAATATCACTTTGTTCAATTGAGATTGTCATTTTCTCTGAAAGCATTCCATTTGTAATTGTAGCAACTTTATTATTTGAATATGTTACTTCAAAAGATGGCTCAACTGTTCCGTGAGCGGCTTCAATAAGTTCAGCAATACCATTAATTGAAGTTGGAGAGTTTAAGACAACCGCTCCTGTTTTGCTACCCGAAATCTTCCTTAATTCAGTCGTCATACCCTCAAAAATGCCTGATAAGTCAATATCCCCATTAAGCGGATAAAATCTGAGTGTCAATTTGTTAATCTTTTTTGCTTTCTTTAATACCTCTTGAATTGACTCCCTCATAGGAATGCCAACAATTTCAGTTGTTGGAAATGGAAGTGGTTCTTTCTCTTCCTCTTTTCTTTTACGATTTTCTAAATGGACATATGTTTCAAGATATGATCTTAATGTAGATGAGAAACTTTTCAAATCGGGGCTGCCTTTTTGATTTTTTACAAGAGTCATTCTATGATTAACTAAGTTAATATAGAATATTGAATAAGGCGCTGATGGATGTAATTCATTTGTCTCAATCAAATTACCTTTATCGTTGAATTTAGACTTAATTTCCAGAACAGTATTTTTAACGATTATGCCAGTTAATGCGTATTCTTCTTTATTTGTTTCTTGAACTTTAATATTCATAAACATATATTGATTACTTCCAGCTTTTTTTACATATTGGGTGGTAAGCGCTGGCATTATAATTGAATCAAAGTATTTTAATAGAGGCTCTTCATTTTCACCGAAAACAATATTGAAATTAGCAACAGTTAAACGTTTTTTATCAGTATTAGACAAAACTATCCCTCCAAAATATATACATTAATACAATAATTATATATTTTTGAAAGGATGTTTACAACTTGTATTAAAAATTCAAATTTTTACAATATCAAAATTCCTCGATCATCATAAACACTACTTTCACTACTCCCACCACATCTAATAGCCCTATCTAGTGCCATAATCGTTGCCACAGCACCGTCAATTTTCTCGGTGCTTTTTTCTTTGTCTGGTTTAACGTTTCCCGCTGGATCAGTCTTGATGAAAATGTTGTCCATCATCCACCGGAGAACGGGGTGCCCACCATGAGCTATCTTTTCTTCAAGGGTTAGTTTCATCAGTTCCTTGGTAGGAGGGGACATATCCTTAAAGCCTTGGCCAAAGGGAACAACAGTAAAGCCTAGACCTTCAAGGTTCTGGACCATCTGAACCGCGCCCCATCGGTCAAAGGCGATCTCCCTGATGTTATACCGTTCTCCAAGGCTTTCGATGAACTTCTCTATGAATCCATAGTGGACCACGTTACCTTCAGTGGTCAGGAGAAACCCTAGCTTTTCCCAAAGATCATACTGTACATGGTCCCGGCGCACCCGTAGGATGATGTTATCTTCAGGCATCCAGAAGAAGGGGAGAACCTGAAATTTATCGTTTTCATCCAGCGGAGGGAAGACGAGCACAAAGGCAGTGATGTCTGTGGTTGATGATAGGTCTAGACCTCCATAACAGACTCGTCCTTCAAGATCATCCATAGAAACTGGAAATGCACAGGCATCCCACCTGGCCATTGGCATCCAGCGCACAGCCTGCTTCACCCATTGGTTTAATCTAAGCTGACGAAAACTATTTTCTTCAGACGGAGTTTGCTTTGCAGATTCGCAGGCAGCTCTCACTTTATCGATGCTGACTGTAATTCCTAGGCTAGGATTGGCTTTTTTCCATACTTTGGGATTTGTCCAGTCCTCATCTTCTTTCGCGCCATAGATGACGGGATAGAAGGTGGGATCATGTTTTCTGCCCTCCAGGATGTCGAGCGCCTTTTGGTGTGTTTCGTAGCAGATGCTCTGGGTGTCTGATCCAGCTGTGGTGATTAGAAAGTAGAGGGGTTGTGTCCTTGCATCGCCTGAACCTTTTGTCATGACGTCAAATAGTTTTCGGTTGGGCTGAGTATGAAGCTCATCAAATACCACGCCATGAATGTTAAATCCGTGTTTAGAGTAGGCTTCAGCCGACAGGACTTGGTAAAAGCTATTCGACGGTAAATATATGATGCGCTTTGTGGAAGCGAGAATCTTGACCCGCCGATTGAGAGCAGGACACATGCGGATCATATCGGCTGCAACTTCAAAGACAATGGATGCCTGCTGACGATCTGCGGCACATCCATAGACCTCGGCGCGCTCTTCGCCATCGCCGCAGGTGAGCAGCAGGGCAATCGCTGCGGCGAGCTCTGATTTACCCATCTTTTTGGGGATCTCAATATATGCGGTGTTAAACTGTCTATAACCACTTGGTTTTAGGACACCAAATAGGTCCCTTACGATTTGTTCCTGCCAGTCGATGAGTTCAAAGGGCTTACCTGCCCAACTGCCTTTGGTATGAGAGAGAGCTTCGATGAACGCGACCGCATAATCGGCAGCAGCTTTATTATAAACACTGTCCCCGGATCTAAAGACAGTTGGTTTATACTTCTTTAGTTTGCGCATCATTTTCGGTCCCTCGTTTCTAAAATGGGCATAAGAAAAGAGCTTCGAGTTCGAAGCCCTTGATTTAGTGTTATTCGATTAGTTGTACATTTTGAGTAGCTTCTCATAGACCTCGATAACTTCTACATCCCGGGGGTAGACGTCCCAACCACGGTCATAGTTGGCAAGGATTTTGTTATCCTTACGAATAAGCATCTTAGAAATTTTACCCTCGGAAATCCCGTAGACTGAGCCTTCTTCATAGTGTTTTATCTGAAATTCAAACCCATTTACTTTTCCGCTTGCCCACATGATCCTGACCTCCATGATTTCTTTGGTTAGTACATATATCACTCGTTTGGGAGGTAATAGCAAGTTGTATTTCACATTATTTTCTTAAGTTCATCTTCAATTACCATTGATTTTTAAATTGGATTAAGATACCATTAGATACATATTAAAGCTAAAGGAGAGGTTCAATGAAATCGGCTGGTATTATCAGACAAGTAGACGAACTAGGCCAAGTCGTACTCCCCATCGAACTCAGAAAGCAGTTTGGTATCATGGAAAAAGATTATCTTGAAGTATTCATCACGGATGACACCATGACCCTAAAAAAATGCACGCCTCATTGTTCGCGTTGTGATAATACCAAGGATATCATTAAAATCAAAGGCAAATTCTATTGTCGTGAGTGCATCAAACATATGAAAGAAGCAGGCGTTTAAGCCTGCTTTTATTATTTTTCGAGGGCTACGTACCTCGGGAAGTCATAGCCTTCTGAATTTATAAGGAGCTTTTCACCTGTTGATAGGTTTATAACCCTAATACATCTGAGTTCTCCGTCTTCATTTGGGCCACCATCTTCTTTGGTGATCCATGGCTGGTCCTTAAGCAGATCGTTTGTGAGCTCTTTGAATTCAGCATCACTTAGCTCTACTTCTCTCGTGACTACATAATTTGAACCGGTTGATCCTTCGTTTTTCGAAAAGACGGTTGCTTTTCGAAGTTCTTCAATGTCTGATATTTTTCTGCCGAACAGTGCTTTCACTGTAAGGGCCTCCTTCTTTATATGGCAGGAACTTTGAATTAGTTTGCTTGCCTCAATCCAAAATTATTTTAATGGCATCTTCGCCATAAACCACTCCGAGGGTTGATCCGTTATTCCACTGGCAGAAAATGGTGCCAGCATCATCGATGAACTCGACGGTGCCTTGATCGCCTGGCTTCAGATTTGAGTATGGATCATTCATGCGCACCAGTTCGATTTTTGTGCCACGCGGATATTGACTGCGAAGGCGACTGACGATTTCTTTTGAAGGAAATTTATTCATGATTGACCTCACTGTCTGAACCTTGATCCTCTTTAAGTGGGCGAATGCTATTTGCATAAGCTGAGCTGCCAGTTAGGCTACGAAGCAGAATCTTCCTGGTCAGCTTATACTCATCTCCCACAAATCCAAGTCGGATAAGAAATACTCTAAATGTAAATTTTTCGTTGTCGACAACTCTTTCGCGCGCGGTGACCTTTTTTTGTTCCTTCGCAGCGGTGCAGAGTGCACTAATAAAATGAGAGTAGGCGGCCACCTCATCACCCGTGGCGGGAAGCTTAAACCAAGGAAAGCTGAGTTTTGTCTCAGTTCTTTCAATTGGAAGCGAGCCTGCACCAATGGCCTTTTTAATCAGAGTCGCTTTACTAGCAATCAGCTTTTCGAGATTCGTAAGGCTTTCCTCAGTAAAGCCCTCAAGTGGCATCGCGATACATAACTTATTCATCATTTCGGATTCATCAAATTCAAACCCTCTTTCTGATAGGCCGGTTATAACTTTACTTACCAGGTCGCTGTCAACTGTGACAGAGAAGAAGAGGGTGCCACTTTTGTCGATGGAGATGCCCCCGATATCATATGAAAATGTGGGTGCGCCTTTATAGATGGCAGGTTTACCAACAAGTTCACTGATGGTTAAGACTAATTCCTTTCGATTTATACCCGATACATTAAAATTTATTTCCATAACCCTAAGCCTCCTTTGCTTCTTTGGTTAGTACATATATCACTCTAAAGCTGAGGAATAGCAAGGGTTATTTGATGAACAAACATTAATGCTAAGGATGCCATGGCCTATTCAAAGTATTGTAAAAGCTGAGTTTATTCGTCGCCATTAGCATTGAATACATCAGAATAATGGACTTTATTTCCATTTCGGACAAGATAGACATCTTTGTCTGAACCAACTTGCTGAATGAAGCGTCGAACAATAACACTGGCGTAGGTCGGGTCGATTTCCATCATATGGCATATCCGATCGGTTTGTTCGCAGACAATTAAAGTGCTACCCGATCCACCAAAAAAATCAATAACAATCCCATTTACTTGCGACGAGTTTGAAACAGGATAAGCAATCAGCGGCAGGCTTTTCATAGTTGGATGCAGTTCTGACTTCTTAGGTCGCGGGAACTCCCAGACAGTCGTTTGTTTTCGATCGTTATACCATTTGTGTTTTGCAGTATCTTTAAAAGCATAAAGCACCGGTTCGTGTCGCATTTGATAATCCATCCGGCCGAGTACAAGGCTGTCTTTTACCCAGATGCATGTGGTTGAATAATGAAAGCCAGCTGCAACTGTAGCGTTAAAGAAGTTTACCTTTTCAGCATCCGAATGAAAGCAATAAAATGCTCCGCCATCAGTTAGGTTGTCGTAAACGTTTTTAAACGCTTTTAGCAGAAAGTTATAAAACTCCTCTGACTGCATCTTGTCGTTCATGATTTTCATACCGGTGCCGCCGCTGTAGTCGCAGTTGTATGGTGGATCGGTAACACATAGGTTTGCTTTTTTCCCCTGCATCAAGTGGGCAACATCGTCGGATTTTGTTGCATCACCACAAAGGAGATTATGCCTTCCAAGGAGCCATAAATCGCCTGACTCAACGAATGAAGGTTTTTCAGCGGCCTTATCTACATCAAAGTCATCGTCCTTGATATCTTCCATACCACCCAGCAGTTTATTAAGTTCTGCATCATCAAAGCCAAGAAGGGATAGGTCAAATTCGGCACCCTGTAAATCAGAGAGTTCAACGGAGAGCATCTCGGTATCCCATCCTGCGTTCAGTGCCAGGCGATTATCGGCAATGATATAAGCGCGCTTCTGTGCTTCAGTGAGGTGTTCGACAACAATACAATTAAGTTCTTTAAGCCCTTCAGCGCGAGCAGCTTCAAGACGACCATGACCTGCGAGTAGGTTGTACTTTTCATCCACGATTAGGGCAGATATAACACCAAACTCACGAAAACTGGCTCTGATTTGTGCAATCTGCTCTTTGCTGTGTGTCCTGGCGTTACGTGCATATGGAATGATTTTATCAATATCGACAACTTCAGTTCGTTTTGCTAATTGCATGTTTAAATCCCCCGATGGTATGACTTGTTACTTCTTTTTTCTTGATAGCAGGGCTTCCATGATGTCTTCTTGAGGATTGCTCACAAAGGCAGTCGTGCAGTTCTGCTTGACGATATCGAAAATCTCATACCAGAGCAGGTTCGCCTGTTTCTGAAATGACTGACTCATCTGAACAAAGGGGCTTGCCATTGCGCCACCAGTGGTGGGGTGCTTACCAAGTAGTCCGTATAAGCTGATGGCTTCCTCACACTGGATGTAGCGGGTGAAAGCCTGGGCATAGGCTTCAATTAGCCTTGGGTTTATGAATTTCTCACATCCACGGTCTTTCAGCCAGCGCCAGGTTTCGATAAAGAGTAGATCAGCACCGAGTGGTTTACCGTCTTTTTGTTTCGAACTGAGGTAATCACTAGGGGAGGGCATATCCTCTCCGAAGAGGTCTGCAGCGCCATCCAAATCCTCAACCTCCAAAATGGATTCAGGTTGAAGATCTGGTACTTCAAGTACCTTTGCAGCCTTGCCTTTTGTGATTTTGTCAGTGAGTGCTTGAGGTTTATCACCAGCGCGAACGCGCCTCCCGCCTCGATTGGTGCCGTCTTTAGCCACGCGTCGTCACTTCCTTGGTATTTTATGGGTTAATCCCCTGTTTGAACCTGTATTTTTTCGCGCGAAGCTGCGGGGCCGGTCAAGTGTTTGAGGGTTGTAGAGATTTATTGCCCCCCTAGGGGGTTGTGGCTTCGTCGTTTCCACCGACCACCTTCGCGTGCAGTGATCTCTGAGTGACACGAGGTACAAAGAGACATCAGATTTGAAAAATCATTATCGCCACCTTGAGACAGCGGCTTGATGTGATGCACCTCTGTAGCTGGTGTGACTTGTCCAAGTTTCTGACACTGTTCACAGAGAGGGTGGGCGGCAATGTACCGGTCACGAATCCGTTTCCAAGACCTACCGTAGTGTTTCTTCATTGTCGGATCCCTGTCATACTTCTCGTAGCGCTTTTCTTCCTGTTTAGCATGTTCCTCGCAGAACCTTCCGTTTGTCAGCTTTGGACATCCTGGGTGAGAACAGGGTCGTTTTGGTCTATAGGGCATCATTGGTCACCTCAAATTGGGCATATAAAAAGCCCTCACAGGTTTACCCTGCAAAGGCTCACTTAATTTACTCTCTATCTTACTTATATCACATTTAGGTTCGTCATTTTCGTCAAATTTATTCACAAGTCTTGTCAGTATCAGAATGAATGGTGCAGTCCCATCAATTGATGATTCCTAATCGATTCATCTGAATTGCCATGCCATAAAAGTACATTGCCTCACACGCTTGAAAGTAGACATCCTTAACCACTTCGGGTGTTGCGTCAGTTGAATGCTTGACCATATAAATAATGACATTCCGTGCGCTTTCTTGAATGTGCTTGGATAATCTTTTAGCTTCTTCGCTTCCAATTGTTAAACCTACAGAATCAAGAACAAATTGATCCATTTCAGAAATACCACGTTCTTTTGTTAGTGTTTCGAATATGCCTTTTGACTTGAGGTCCTTCCAGTTGACATGCCATTGCATCGTAGCACCAATACCTGAGTAGCAGCACCAGGCAAGTGTAAGCGTAGCGTTATTCGAAGGTACAACTTCTTGAATTCCCTGCATAATTTTCACGATCAGCGGATTTATTGATACTGAAATTTCTGTGATGAATGGAATGGCTTCACTTTCTTTGACATAACTATTACCATTTTCAATTAGTTTAGTTAGTAGATCAAATCTAATTGATCCGTTCTTGTTATTGTGAAAATCAACAGCCATATCAAAACCCTCCAAAGATTATTGATTGGTAAGTGTACCTCTTGCAAATACTATAAAAGTATCAGTGCTAGATTTTAATACGGTTGCTTTGATATCTTACTTATAACACATTTCGATTCGTCATTTTCGTCAAGTTTCACATATTTGTTTTTCCACTACTTTTTCTTTGATACATCATTTTTCAAAAATATCAGTTATTATAATTGTTCTAAATTTATATTCAAATACCTATTTGTACAAAATTGTAACACAAAACTCTATTTGGTGGTGTATAATAATGAACAGTGGGCATGTTTTAAACTAATTAAATCGTTACAGGAGTCAATATGGATGAATTAATCCTCAATGCTAGTCCTCATAAACAAAGATTTTTAAAAATATCTTGTGCGATATTTTCATATTTGTTATCGTTACTAATTGCTTGGTTTGTGTTTTATCATGGTGGAACAAAAACCGTTTTTGCAAATTTAATGTTCATTCCTGTGTCCGTCTTATCATCTGTACTCGGGAAGAAATACGGGATTCTTCATGCCGTATTTAGTGGTCTGCTTTTAGGACCTTTTATGCCATTAAGTTCAGATGAAATGATTATGCAACAGTCATTCAATTGGCAACTTAGGATCCTTATTTTCATATTTGTCTCCACTTTGATTGGTTATTTTTCTGATAAATATAAGCAGCAAATGAAGGTTATCATAAGTAAGGAATCTGAGATTGTTGAATCAAGACTTGCGACCATTTACTCCCTTGTTAAACTTGCTGAGATGCGTGATGATGATACAGGCGCACATATAGTTCGAGTATCGAAGTTTTGTAGGCTCATCGCTGAGAAGTTAAGAACCTCAAGTAAATATCGTCAACTGCTTACGGATACATACGTTGAAGATCTTGCAAAAGCCGCACCGCTCCACGATATTGGCAAAGTTGGTATCCCTGACAGTATATTAACCAAACCAGGTAGATTAACCGATGAAGAATATGAAATCATGAAAAGGCATACAATAATAGGTTCAAATACTTTAAGCGAGGTTCGGAAGCGATTTCCTGATAACAATTTCATAATTTTTGGTTCTAAGATAGCACTATATCATCATGAAAAATGGGATGGTACAGGTTATCCTCATGGTTTATTTGAAGATGAAATACCACTCTCAGCTAGAATTATGGCTATTGCTGACGTGTATGACGCACTGCGCTCAAAGCGCGCATACAAAGATCCATTTTCACATTTACAAAGCATTTCAATCATCGCGGAGGGTTCAGGTAAACACTTTGATCCTGAGATTGTAGATGTGTTTTTAGAATCTGAATCAGAAATCGAATTCATTTACAAGTATACGACTTACTCTGATTTTGATTACTAATAGGCTACACCTTTTTAAATTTCATGATCAAGAATATGAAAAGACATCAGCCGTTTATGACTGATGTCTTTTGACATTTCTATATACTATTATCTTAGCACATATCTTTCGTCATTTTCGTCAAGTTTTGATTCTTGATAAAAGTGTTGTGCCTTCTCCTTGGATACTGCTCATCCCATTCACCAATACTGTAGGCAATCTGTTGCCAGGATAATCCGTTAATATATCGAAGGGATAGAATTAACCGCATCTCGCTGTCATCAACAGTGTTGATAAAGCGATTCAGTCGATTGAGTTCAAAAAAACACTTTTGTAAATTTAGATCGATCAGCCATTTTAAGTCAGCAATCTCAGCGACGTATTCAGACAACTTGTCGATGATCCCTTTCGATTTCGGCATGCCTGTGATTGGACTTGTGCAGGAGGTTGCAAGACTTTCAAGTTCTTGAAGTCTGCGCTGCTGCTCTTCAATTTCTCGATTGAGCCAGTAAAGCTGTGATAGTTCTTTTTTTGTCATGCCGGACCTCCTTGGTTCAGATTTGCCTTTACAGCATCAATAAGCGCAGACTGGGTCATATCTTTATGCCGGAGGGCTTTCATGACCTGCTCGTCAATCGTGTCCTTAGCAATAATGTGGTGAATGACGACCGTTTCTTTTTGGCCTTGTCTCCAGAGCCTGGCGTTGGTTTGTTGGTAAAGCTCAAGACTCCAGGTTAGTGAGAACCAGACGAGGGTGGAGCCACCGGCTTGAAGGTTGAGACCATGACCTGCAGATGCCGGATGAATCACAGCCAGTGGTATCTCACCTAAGTTCCACCTTCGGATACTGTCGCTTGAGTCGAGACGCTCAGCAGGAAACCTCGATAGAATTCGATCAAGATCATGCTTAAACCAGTAAGCGATAAGAACCGGCTTGCCATTGGCCGCTTCGATTAGATCTTCAAGTGCATCAAGCTTTCGGTCATGCACTCGTATGGCATCATGGTTTTCGTCGTATACCGCACCATTTGCCATTTGCAGTAGCTTCCCTGATAGGGCAGCGGCATTAACCGCATCGATTTCTTTACCATGAAGGGATAGAACCATGTCATCTTTCATCGCTTTGTAATGTAGCGCCTCTTCGTCTGACATCCTTATGGAGATTTCATTCATCACAAGTTCTGGCAGTTTTAAATGATCAGTGCCTTTCATGGAGATGGTAATGTCTGAGATCTGTCTATAGATGGCATCTTCTGCACCAGGTTTTGGTTTATAAGAAAACACCACCTGGGCGTTTCGCTTATCTGGTTCAAAGTAAGTTGTCCGGTAATTACCGATAAATCTGCCAAGGCGCTGACCCATATCAAGGAGTCTAAATTCTGCCCACAAATCCATGAGACCATTGCTTGCCGGTGTTCCGCTGAGGCCAACTATGCGCTTTACACCTGGCCTTACTTTCATCAGGTTTTTAAAGCGTTTTGCTTGATGAGATTTGAAGGACGAGAGCTCATCGATGACGACCATGTCATAGTCAAAGGGTAGACCACTCCTCATTACGAGCCACTCGACATTTTCGCGGTTAATGAGATACACTTGCGCCTTTGCCATCAGCGCAGCTTTACGTTTACTTACACTGCCAACTGCAACGGAATAAGTTAAGCCTGATAAATGATCCCACTTTTCGATTTCAGTAGGCCAAACATCACTTGCAATACGAAGTGGGCAAATGATAAGGGCTTTACGTATCAGAAAGCTATCCAGTGTCAGATCGAAGATGGCTGATAACGTAATGACGGTCTTTCCGGACCTAAGCCCATATCAAGATATATAGCGGCCACGGGCTTTTCAAGAAGATAGTTTGTGGCAAAACGCTGATAATCATGAGGTATGAACTTCATCAGGCATCACCTCCTTCCGAAATCTCAGATAGTATCGGCTGGATCTTTTGCTCATCATCAAGGATATACACCCTAAATCCAAGAGACCATAACAATTCATGCCGTCTATCCTGAAGAGGTCGTGGTTTACATCCCGGTGCTTTGACCTCAACAAAGGCAAGTCGTCCACCGGGAAGAAGCACAATACGATCAGGCATTCCATCGATACCAGGGCTTACAAACTTAGGGCAGATGCCTCCCATCGCCTTAACTGCTTTTATGATTTTACATTCTAGTGTTTTCTCACGCATTTAAATGACCACCATTTCATCTTCTTTGCCTCTTGTAACATTCCATCCTGTAATACCTTTTCGGCTAGACATTACCATTCGTGCATTCCGTCATCTGATAGTTTTATAACTCATGACTGAATTTCAAGAGTAAATTTCATCATTTTCACTCTATGTTCTTATAGTTCCTAATTCCCGAAAACCCCTTATACGCGCGATATGTGTGTGGCGTGTACTATTAGCTACTATTTACTACTATTCCATTTAATATAAATATTAGGATTACAGGTACAACTTGCTATGGATGGCTTAGTAGCAATATTTATGGGTTGTACCTGTAAATGTTCCTTAATTCTTTAGATAACTTTTCAGAACAAATTGCTGGGAACAAATCGTTCCTGAAACTCACCACGCACGGTCTTTTGGCATGAAGATGTACTGCGGCCCATAAAGCGGCTTTCTTTCTTTTTTGGCCATGCGCTCCCAGCCAAGCTTGATGAGGATCGCTGTGAGTTCATTCGAATCTTGGCGTTTCAGATTTGAACGGTCTTTACCAAAACACTCACACCATATTTCCATATTGCACACACTCAGTCGCTTCTTTGTGCCGCGACGACCGATGCCGCCAAGTTCTGTGCCATTAAGAAAGTTTCGGCGATCGAAGAGGTCCATTTCCTCCCATTCATCGGGTAGAAGAGTGTCTAGATACTCCCGAACGAGACCCTCGCGTTCATCAGACTCCAGCGCTTCTCGCTGCTCAGCCTTGGCCTGCTGCTCCATAGTCGATTCTAAAAACAGCGGCTCGCTTGCATTTACATAGATTAAAGCTTCTGCCCATATTTGCATGACCTCGTTACCCGATAGCTTCCAGGAGCGTTTACTCCCACTACCAGGTGTCTTCACCGGCCAAAAGCGTCGGTTGCCTGTGGTGTCACGAAGGTATCCAGACTCTGCATTGGTCGTACCGAAGAAGATGCACTGCCTTAGATGAGGTGTTGCACGCTTTCCAAATGCTGCGCGGTAGATGTCATTTTGCCTTGAAAGAAATGATCTTAGAGTCTCAACCTCTGCTTTTCTAAGTCCTGCCAGTTCGCCGATCTCTATGATCCAGTATCCCTGAAGTTTTTCTGCAGCGGTTTTATCTTTGGTATCGCTGAGATTAAGACTGTCAGAGAACCACTCGCCTGCAAGTCTAGAAATGAGTGTACTTTTGCCAACGCCTTGTGGGCCATTCAGAACGAGCATGGAATCAAACTTACATCCAGGGCTTCGTACACGGTTAATGGCTGCGCAGAGTGTTTTTCTGGTAACGGCCCTGACATATTTATTATCATCAGCACCAAGATAATCGATTAAAAGCGTATCTACTCTTGGAATGCCATCCCATGATGGTAAAGAGTCGAGAAATTCTCGGATAGGGTGATAGGACCGGTCGTCTGCAACTTTTGCCACGGCAGTTTGATAGTTGCGCTGTGAAAAGGTCCCGTAATTTGAGTCTACATAGCTGATAAGCTGAGCATCATCAGCATCACGCCAGTACTTTGAGGGGTGATTCCAAGGAATGTGACCTTTAATCTCCATACCATCTAATTGTTGATTAAATACGATGGATTTCAGGTTAGGATCATGCTGTAGGATCAGTGTGATGTTGTGAAGGTTGTTTTTAAGCAGTGTGGAGCGGGGTTCATATTCAAGTCCCTTTTGCCAGTCGTCATCACTAAAATCACTGACGGCTTGCAATTTACGTTCCTGTGCTAAAAGCAGTTTGACGTTTTCATCAGTTGATGCGAATTTCGTCATTTCGATATAAGACGGAAGTCTGGTAACAGGCGTATCTTCTGGGAGTTTATCATCAAGATGTCGATAGCGATGTAACCTCACAAGGTCAAAGGCGCTCAGTAGTTTTCCGCAGGCGGGATCCGTGGCATGATGACTATAGACGAACATACTGTCATAGGTGACTACACCGGCGCTGCTGTCGGCGGGGATGTAGCTATATCTACCATTTATCACTGAAGGTTCATAGATGTCTGACAAAAAAGTTTCGATGGCTTCTTCTACTGAGTAGGTCCGGTTAAAGACACCGATGATCCCAGGCTTTGAAAGTGGATCCCCGGCCTTGACTGCTGCGCTGTGAATGACTTCAGACTGACGACTTGACCTTGGCCAGGTGGATTCATCTTGCCAGTCGTCGTACTTTGACAGATATACATCTGGATCGAGGAGTTTTCCGTCGCGCGCCTTAAAGAAAAACTCCCCATTTCTTGATGTGGATGGCCAGTACATTAACCTATGCGGTTCGTAGGTCGTATCGTCGAAGAGGTCGATGCCGATATCTTTTGCCACCATGCGTGCGACAGCTGGATATTCTGCTTCACTAATATCGCGGAGAAGTGGGATGGCTAGCCGGATCCTTGGATGCATTGGTGTATGCTTGTGTGTGGAATAGGCGCAGCAGGTGAAATCGTGGAGCATGATGATTTCATCCCAGATACCAGGGGAGGCATAGTCCATGTCTAGCACAATCATGGACCGGGAGAGGACGAACCCTTTTTTTCGCCTTCCTTCTCTAAGATGACCAGCGACATATCCGCCCACGTCCTTGATGGCATCTTGATGCCCCTTTTTAGATTTTAGGTACTCTTCAGTGGCCTCAGTGGTTCGAATGGTGGTGCTCACTCTGTTACAGAAGTCCTGCCAAGAGATCTCATTATTCTTCCATTTCTTGTCCATACGGCTGTTACCATAAGATATCTTTAAATCACGCATGGTAACACCTCCAGGAAATCTTCCCATGCGGTAAGTGGATAGCTGTTGACTGTTCCGAAGCGTTCGTCATTGGTCTCGCACTGCCTGATCTCGATAGAACGTGCGCGGCAGTAAGCTGAGAGCTGTTTTCCTATAGCCTGGCACTGAGAGAGGCTCCAGTTTCTACTGAAAACTTTGTTGTACTTTGCCACTGTGTAAAACTGTAGGGAAGTGTTCAGTGCGATTTCAAGCGATTCATTTTCTACAGTGAGGGATAGTATTCGACTTTCAGCCTCAATGGCGCGCTGACGTGCGATCTGTAAAGCGCGTTCAACAACCTTTTCAGGACAGTTCCATGCCTCTTCAGCTGCTATGAAATACTGACGATATTTTCTTCCCATTTCGCTGCGCTGAAGCATACAGAGCTCTTTTGCCATTGCGATTGAGATCGCGTGGTCGATGCTGGGGCGTCCTCCGGTACTTTCGCGCAAATTTGAGCAAAAGTCCTTACCTTCCTTAAAACCATACTCACACATACGAGGGAACCAGTCTTTATAGGGTGTTGCGACCTCCAGAGCTTCGTGGAGGGCTCGCCCACTGACGGTTGGTTTATCGCTTTCATAATTGATTTGGATAAGCTCTCTCATTTAGTGACCTCCTCACATCGGCTGGTAAAATATCGAATGGGTAGACCTCTTCGTTTTGCTTTTGCGATCTCGCGTGACATACCATCTGTGATGCGTTCACCGAACATCCAATTATGTGAAGCTTCACATAATTGGGTTAATGTTAAGAATCTGCTTATGAAAAGCAGAGCGCCCGAGTCTGCATATACACAGGCTCGGGCGATGAAAAACTTCGCATAATAAATCGTAATTACACATCCTTTCCATAGTTTTTTAGCCATTCCAGCAAGTCCTGATCCTTTGCCCAGGGAGGAATAGAACTTGGCAGGCTGATGTCATGCGCTTTTTCCAGCGCGGTACGTTTCATTCTTGTGTCGGCCCGCGCGTACACGCCGGTTGTAGCAATATCAACGTGCCCCAATATATCTCTGATATAAATAACATTCACGTCTGCCTGTAATAAGTGCATTGCTTTGGTGTGTCTTAACACATGCGGAGTAATTTTATCAGGGATTTGAGGGTTGCTGACACGGGCCATAGCAGCATATTTTTTCAAAATGTAGGCGACTCCGGCGCGTGTGAATTTTTTTCTCTGATTGTTGCAAAACAAAGGGTAATCCAGTTTATCCGTCGTATCCAGTCCCGTCTCCGAGAGGTATTGGCGCAGAAGGTCAACGGTGTTTTGCAGAAGCGGAACCTGCCGTGATTTGCCGCCTTTACCAGTCAAGGTAATATGGGCCGGCTTATCAAAACGGACACTCCTCACGGACAAATCGCAAAGTTCCTGTACCCTCGCGCCGGTATCGTACAAAACACTCAACATGACCAGATCCCGCCTTCCGTATACGGACAAGGTATTCGGCTGCCGCAGTATCGAGCGCAATTCATCAGGAGACAAATATGTTACAACCGGCTCAACTGCTTTTTTCGCGGGTATCGCAAGGATTTTTTGCAACTCGTGAATATTTGCGGGGGACTCAATCTGAACGTACCGGGCAAAGGAACAGATTGCGGCCAGCCGCTGATTCCTGGTGGAAATGCTGGAGTTGCGTTCCGTTTCCAGCCAATCCAAGAAGTCGTTTACCAAAGAGCAGTTCAGGTCATTTATGGAGAGCCTGTCCACCCTGAGTTTTTTAATGTCTCTGTAAAATTGCAGAAGCAGAGTAAAGGCGTCGCAATAGGATGAGATCGTGTTTCGGCTCAGGTTTCTGCTCCGAGGCAAATATACGCTCAGAAAATCGGACAGGTATTTTGAAAAGTCAGTTGTTTTCATGAGAGCCGCTCCTTCCCGGAATGATCCCGCCCAGTTCATTTTCAAGCGTTTCCGTAATATGCGGGAAAAGCTCGGAAGTCAGCCGCAGATAATATTGTGAGCTGCGCAAATCACAGTGCCCCATATAGACGGACAGATAAGGAAAAGCTGTGGTCATATCCACACCTTCCTTCGCCCAGTTTCTAAGACAATGCACGGCGAAGGTATGACGGAAATCGTGCATTCTTGGCCCTGCGCCTTTGCCGCCATAGGGAATCCCGGCACGGTACAGGCTTTCCATAAACATGCGTAGGAAAGCGCCCCTACTGTACATTCCTCCGGCTTTAGGCGAGAAAAAATAGTCGTCTTTCCCTGAAAACTTGTGAATCTGTTCGCTGTAATCTCGGCATCTTTCGGTCAAAGACGGGGACATCGGGATAGTCCGGCTCTTGCCCAGCTTGCTGTCTTTTATGGCGAGGACTCCGTTTTTCAAGTCCACATCGCAGAGCCGCAGTTTTCTGGCCTCCGATTCCCTTAATCCGCAGCCGTAAAGAATGCGGAAGAAAACCGGAGCGGCTAAACTGCGGCAGCTCTGGTTGTTGCGGGGCAAATTGTCCGCCGCAGTGAAAAATCTTGCAAGTTCGTCATCAGTATAGATGTGAGGAATGTAATTGGGAGGAATGGCTCTTGTAACGGTAATGGGAGGAATATACGCCTCGCATCCGATTTTCAGCATGAATTGCCCCAGCAGCTTTATCAGGTTGGCGCGCTTTCTCTGTGTATTGATTTTTTCGTTCGGACGGCTGTCTATCCATGCGTTGACAATCTCTTTTGCAAGTGTGTTGGGAGGACAATTTTGCGTTGCGACAAAGCGGTCAAAGCTTCGAAGATTTTTGGCTTGGGTATTGTAAATGAAGCCCACAGCCCGCTGTTGAGCAATAAATTTTTCAATACAGACGGCAATTGGGCTGGAAAAGGTCAACTCCAGATATTTCTCAGGCGTTCTCACAAACGAACACCTCCTCCGGGTCTAACGCGCATTTTTTTAGGTTCGCAATATCCACCGACAAATATACGCTCGCGGAATTCAGATCCACATGGCCCAATATACCTGAGATAGTTGAGATCGGCACGTTTTTCTCCAGAAGTCTTGTCGCCATTGTATGCCGTAATGAATGCATCCCGTGGGCTGACCCGGCACTGACCTTAATCCCGGCCAGATTGATATATTTGTAAACCATACTCGTAAAATCATGCATCTGGTCATAGGGCGGCACATGTTTCAGAAAAACATTGGGCAGATTGCTTTTAGGTCGTCCATATTTAAGATAATCGATGATTGCAAGCCCCAAATCATCAAGTAACGGTAGCGCCACCTGTTTTCCTGTTTTGACCTGAACAATCTCTATACAGCTTTTTTCCCATTTGATATCGCTCAGCTTCAGGTTCTGGATATCGCTGTCACGCAGGCCAAGCTGTGTTACGAGCAGCAAAACCGCATAGTTTCTTTTGCCGATTGGATTCGCACGGTCAACAGCCGCAAGCAGCTTTGTCACATCCTCATCTTTCCAAATGAAAGGCAAAAACTGTGTTGGCCGGGTTAAGCATTTCGGGATTGCTCCAGTCAAATCGTCCTTGTGATATTTGTTTTGATGTAAAAATCGTAAAAAGTTTCTTACCGCGTAAAAATAGTTTTGAACGGCTTCACTGCTGTACCCGAATAATGTGGATGCAAAACCGGTGACATGCTCGCCCGTCAGTCTGTCGATTTGGAGAATCCCATTGGCATGGAGATACTCCGTGAAACGGACAACGTTTCTATGGAGATTCTCCACACTTGATTCTCTCATTCCCATTTTCCGCAAATGATCCGCAAATTTTTCAAGTAAAGGAGCATAAACCTCGGGAGGCTTCATTTTTCTGCTGTCAAGCCTCTGGTGCATGATGACCCCGTGCAATTGAAAATGTCCCAATACTTTTATCATTCGCGGCGGGTTTACTCGTCTGTAATTCCGCTCCAGATAGCCGTGTTCGTAGCCGTAATGATCCCGCAGAAACTGATCCCCAAACGCTTCGGTAAAATACAGGACGCCTTTTTCGTCCGCATATCTCAGCAGGTTCCTCCAAGCCCTCGCATAATTTTCCACAGTAAACGGGCTGTACTGTAAACGGATCAATTCATCTTTTGCCATATCTATTAATTCAGATATGGTTTGTTTTTGTCTTTCCATAACTATACCTCCTTCTGTTTTCGGCAGGCGCAACGGCCTGCCCTAACAACAGTATACGGTTTTGTTATGTGAAGTTTTTTCGCATTCATTATTGATTTTAAGCCATTTGAAAGGAGTGACTTTCCATAACTAATTTCTTAACATTAACCCACAGTTCCTCGCATTTTGTCAGTAATTTCAGGGCGAATCTGAGTCCAAGTTCGCGCTGCTCTTTATCGTCATCATCCATAAACTGAGGATAGAGTAGGTGGGGGGTGAGAGGGATATAGCCTTTACTGATGGCGAACCTTGAGTACCCCTGAGCCCTCTCAATATTTCGATATATGTCTCCAGCAAACGGTGAGGCGATGTAGACAAGTGACCGATAGGTTTGTGTTGTGAGTTCTTCGTTTTCTACAGAAGTAAGTGCTTCATATGCAGTTGGATCGAAGTAGTGCTCGTGGTTAAATTTATCCATGTTAATCCTCCATTTCTGAAGGGCATCGTCGCCCTCTACTATACACAGGACAGTTTCTGGCATTTTGAGTACTAAAAACGTCAATCTTTTTGATAAAAGTTGCATTCAAATCCGTCAGCCCTTAGTAATAGTCCATTTGCCCAAGACGGAGTTTGCCCCATTATGTCGCAGATGTCTTTGACAGACACATCTGGTTCAGCCTCAATGACGATTTCATCATGAACGTGCATGACTATGGCGTATTGCCTTAAGTTCTTCATGGCGTAGCTGAGGATGTCGCGACTGATCGCCTGGACGATATTCTCAACAAATTTTGGACCGTAGCTTTCGATGCGTTCCCATTTCTTCGTACTGCCAACGCCTTCGTAAGTGACGCATTCTGAACCAAATTGATTAGTGCCAATACTTGGCTTCACATAGGCAAGTCGCCGCCCGGAAGGGAGAAGTATAAAGAGCATTCCGCTTTGGTAGGAGAAGCGAATACCATGTGTCTCAGTGGCAGTACGCTCCTTGACGGACCTCTTTACTGCGCGATCCACATCCCACCAGAGCCTAACGATATTGGGATTGGATGTACGCCAGGCGGTGACGAGGGGTTGGAGCTCATCTTCAGCGAGGCCCATCTCAAGGGCACCCATGGCCTTCAGCGCACCGACTGAGCCCCCGTAACCGCAGTTGTGCACGAGCTTTCCCGATACGGTAAAACGATGATGTGGCGCGGCATTTCGTATGTCATAAAGTCGAGTCGTGCACTGATGTTTTTCCAGTTCTTGCGTCTTTCGAATACTGATGTTTCTGCTAACGTTATTATTTCGTTTCGAGAAAGGCCTTCTGAGAGCATTCGAATTACAACGTTTCTTGAATATGGCCAGTATTCTTGTGACCAATGAGAAAGAACTGTACAGCGCTTGTTTAAATTGTTTTCTGTATGAGTAGCAAAGCGAATGTTTCCTGGGGAATAATCTTTCTCGTTGTCGATTCGATCGATTTCTAGAGCTCGAGATGGCAGGCCGTATTGTTTGATCAGATAAAGTCCAGCTGCAGTAACATTTGGGAAATCGAATCGAATGCCCCTTGCTCCATAATTGTGATAACCTTTGTTGTTCGGATTTTCGCATCTTTGCTTTGCTGAAGTTAATCTCTTTTCCAACCACCTGGGTATTTGCTTTGGTTGGGAACACCGCTGACAACCTCGCGATTTTCCGCTTGTCAGACTGTTTAATTCTGTCCATCCCACCTGGCCACACCCTACACATTTCGTCAGAACATAAGCATGGTTCCATGACTTGCTCCATCGTTTCATGGGTGAGATGATCTCCGACCAACCGTATCGGAGTCCGACCATTTCCTGTTTGTATGAGATGTGCGCTGCTGGTGGCGGCTCTTCCAAGCTGTACCGGCTGAGATTGCCCCTGGATCCATACGAGATGATCTGGGGTTGCTGTAAGTCCTTCATAGGTGATGACCTCTCTTTCACCTTTATTGGTTACGCCATCATGAGAAACCCAACTTTCACCATCCCAGAGTTTATGTTTCAATGTCACATTCTCTATAGGGATTAACCCTTCATTAGTAAGTACGAGTTGTCCTTCAGCGATACAGGCAAGTTCGGCTTGTTTACCTTTCTGCCGTAAGTGTCCGTTGATCCCATTCTTCTCGACAGGAACACGGAACATCTGAGAAGCAGAAGCGCAATAGATATCATCGCCTGATGAGAAGATGTCGAGACGCCATTTTTCACCTGCAAGCCAGGCGATGACCCTTGCCTCGATTGCTGAGAAGTCCGCCACTATAAACTTGCAGCCAGGTTTAGGGATAAAAGCGGTTCTTATTATTTCAGAGAGAACGTCGGGTACAGAGTTGTAGAGCATTTCAATTGCTTCAAAGTTGCCGCTACTGACAAGACTTCGCGCTTGTTCCAAATCTTCTAAATGATTCTGAGGTAAATTTTGGATTTGTATAAGACGTCCTGCCCACCGACCGGTTCGATTTGCTCCATAGTATTGTGCCATTCCACGTGCGCGGCCATCTGAGCAGACCGCACTTTCCATTGCGGTATATTTTTTAATGGATGACTTCGCAAGAGACTGTCTAAGGGATAGCACTTTCCCGAGTGGCTCAGGTGCTGTCTTTAAGAGTTCTTCGACTGCTTTTTTACCAAGCGAATCTGTCTCAAGGCCTTGGTCCGACAGCCACTCTTTCATCTGGGTAACGGAGTTGGGATTCTGTAAGTCTGTGATTTCTCGCATTATGCGTATCAGTTCAGTACGTGATTGACCATCCATTTTGATCGCTTGATGCACCAGTTCCATATCAAGAGCTACTCCGCGATCATTGATTTCCTGGTCGAGGTGATACTCATCCCATACATTTTCAGGTACTGCGTACTTCATTAACCTTTCGCGTATGGCAATTTCGACTTCGACGTCGCGAATGTTATAAGCATTAAATGCTGACCATTTCTCTGGAGCATGAATGGGGAGATTGCGTGTTCGGCCGCCATTTGAAGTGGTGGGATTACACGGCATGCAGAAATATTTGATTAACTCTTTTCCTTCTTTTAACTTCTGCTTATCAAGGCCGAGGACTGCACCGGCGCCTTCAAGAGATAAAGGTAGTCCCATATAGGCAGACCAGATCATGGTGCATCGCCATGATACGGGGTTCAGATATTCCCCGGTAGGATACCCAAGGTAACGGGATAAACAGATACGCTCAAACGAGCTGTTATGAGCGAATTTTATAACTGAGTCATCTGAAATGGCAGAAAGTATCTCCTCAGGGATTTTCTCACCACTCGCAAGATCGATAACTTCTACCGGACCGCCATCAATGGCGAATCCAAATAGAAGAATTTCAAAGTCTGGAGATTCTACATATCTGAAAACACCTGACTTCACAAGGTTGATGCTACTAAACGTTTCAAGATCCAGATGTATGTGCTTCATGAAGATGTTACCGTCCTCTCGTAAATCAGGTCAGGGTGGCAGACTGATCCACCACCCTGCAAGATTAGATTTTAAGCGAGGAAGTCTTCATCATCCTCAGTTTCAAAATCGTCCTCAGCTCTGGACTTGCCGCCAAGTGGCTCGCCGTCGCGGATTTTCTGGAGGTTGTTGAGCGAGACTGCAATCCCTCTGTTGCCATTTGAGTTAAATGCATAGAAGTTGATGCTGGCACGGCCGTACACTCCGCTGTAAACCTCAGAGCGACTTAGGATAGGATTACGATCGGCATCCACGATTCCAGGTGCAGTGGCGGAGTTTGCATTGATGAAATAAGCGTTTGCGTAAGCTAGATCGTCTGGACGCTCGACATCGCCATCACGAAGAGGCGTTTTGATGGTTGAAAGGGGAGGTACAGACTTGCCGTTACCTTTTAGCTTTGCTTCGCCCTCATGGTAGGCTGCTTCGATGGCCGCTTTGATCTTAGATATAGTGGCAGTATCTGATTTTGGGATGATGAGGCTGACACTGTACTTGGGCGTACCACCTGCGATGGATTTTGGCTCCCAACAATTGGCGTATGACCAACGGGTATTTGGACCAGTAATGACTTTCAAAGGGTTGCTAAGTTGTTTGTTTGACATGAGATTTTCCTCCTTATTGTTCTCTAAAGTCGTTTTGTGCAGTGTTAAAAGCCGGACGTTTGTCGCTCTCGGGTACAAGTGTTGGTTTACCATCAGGTTTTTCGATGAAGTTACTGAGAAGGTCTTCAAATCTCTTCTTACCTAGAAGTGATGTCATAGCAGTCACGCCAAGGACCTTGTGTTCATAAGGGTCAAAGCCTGCATCCTTAACGGTTTCGGCGACGGCAGTTTCATCTTTGTACTTTCGAGTAGAACGACCACTGACGAGCTTCCACCCGCGCCACTGTTTGCCATTAAGCGCAGAGTGTAGCGCAAAGTCCTTGATGTCAGATGCCCAAGAGATCAAATTATCGATTTTTCCAAGGATCTCTTCGATCTCGTCATCTGTCAGCTGCGGTGGTAATTTGAAGTCGAACCTCGCAAGGTCTAAGTTAACCTCAGCTCTTTCGCGGCAGTCATACTTCGCTTTACAAAACCGGCACCACTCACCACAGCTGAAATCTCCATCGCCTGAGAATGCAAGTTCAGCAGTGGGCTTTAGGATTTCTTCTGCCCATTGATATAGGGATTCCTTAAACACTGTATGAGTGGATACGTTGTCCCGCCGGGGTTGGTAGATAATCATGGATACCGTATCAATGTCATAGATGCCGTCGAAGACCTCAAGGGCACCAAGGGCGTACAACTTCATTTGTGGATTATCATTTGCTTCAACCTGGATGCCCTGACCATACTTGAAGTCAATGATGTGTAGGATGCTGTCAGCAATGAGGATGCAGTCACCAGTGCCAAAGCCACCCTCAACGTATTTTGAGTAGTCAAGCCGCTGTTCGATCAGCACCTGTGGATCGCTACAGGTTTGCTTTGCTGTTTCAAAGAGCTCCAGGATAAAAGCGGCATAGCCTTCAGCGCATTCTTCCATTTCTTCGGAGTAATAGGTGAGGGTAGGGGTGGGATCTTCAGATCTAATGCCTAGTGCAGCCTTAAGTTTATGTTCCGAGAGTAAATGAGCTTCTGAGCCTTCGGCGGCATAATCACTGCCTTTATCCTCATGATTCTCACTGAGTCTTGCTGAGGGTGGACAGTGAAGCCACCTGTGAGAAGAGGACGCTGAAAGTAGTGCGTGTTTAGCCATTGCCAAGCACCTCAGCTTCGGATAGGAGCATTGAGTACTCTGACGGATTGATTTCCGACAGTTTTTCTGCGCCATGCTTTAACAGAAGCGACCTCACCTCGGCGGTATAACCATCGCGAGACTTCTCAGATAGAACAGATCTGACTTCTTCAAGGGTGATCGATTTCTTAGGAACAGTTGGAGTAGGGCCTTGTGGTTCAACTGAAATGACAGTAGATTCACTACTACTGAATAGATCTGCAATTGACTCTGAAATACCGATAAGCGTTTCTCCACAACGCTTTAATTCAAATACGACTTCTGACAGTTCACTCATCTTGCTCATTTTGGACATCTCCTTCCTTATCATCCTGCACTTCTCGCGACAGGATATTTAGCTTTTGAGCCAGGCGTTTAGTGACAACGCTAATTGCTGTGAGGACGTCTGCGAGGTCCTCGTCGATGTCTGGATCGTGTTTATGAGTGTTTAGTGTCTGCATATTGCACATCTATTGATATTTTGTAGAATAAAAAAGACGCCCTGTTAGTTCCCAATAATAATTGAGAATTCGTCCAGGCCGTCGTGCAGCTCTATTGAAAAGGGTGAAATTAGCATTAATTTAATCAGGTGATAAGTGGCTTTCAACAAAAAACGTTGCATCGGAATTTCTGGTAATTAATGTAATGACGCCTTCTCTTTCAATTCTAAAGGCTCCACCAATTGCTATTTGCGTACTAGTCTTGATCCGTTTATAAACAACTTCAACAAAACCTGAGTTTACATCAAATTTACAAGCAATGCGTCCACAGCAATCTCTAATATCTTTCAATTGTGCACCTCCATTTTAGTCAGAACTACACCAAGGTGTTATTTTTGTGGTAAATATTAGTGCAATCGGTTAGTTTGCCTTCGAAAAAAATTGAGTCAAAATCATCAAAATTCAAACACAAAAATTCGGCTAGCTTCAGCATCTCATTTACTGTGTATCGACACCTCTCACTATTCTCTTTCTCGCATGCAGATTTGGGAGTTATGTCCAGATGTTTTGCTACTTCGGATTGAAGTATACCACGTTCGACGCGCTTTGCTTTTAGTAATCTTACATTCATATTTGCACCACCTACCAATTATTTAAGTTAATCATATATCACAAATGGTTAATTTGTCAATTGAAAATAACCGAAAAAGTTGACGCAAATGGTTAGTTGTGTTATACTTTTGGTTAGAGAGGAGGTGTTACTATGAGCTCACTTGGACAAAAAATAACTGAATTACTCAAAGAACAGGGGATAACACAAAGAGAATTAGCAGCGCGTATTGAATCGACTGAGATGACGGTCTCACGTTATGTTAGGGATGAACGTCAGCCAAAAGCAGAGACTTTAGCAAGAATTGCCCAAGTTCTTAACACAACAACAGATGATTTATTAGGTAGAGATATTCTAAAAGATGACGAAGGTGAGTTTCTTAAAATTCATCGTTTAATTGCTAGAAACGCAAGTAAAATGTCTGCTGAAAAAAAGAATGAATTAATTAGAACATTGCTCGAAAAGTAGGGGGTGACCTAGAGATTGAGTGTTAGTTATGAAAGATATGAAGAGATTAAACATGTTGTGGCTAATACTTTGAAAACTGGAAAAGTAAGAAATATCCCGATTTGTTGTTTTGATTTAGCAGTACAACTAGGTATTAGATGTATACCTTATTCGGATTTATCACTTGAAAAGCAAGCAGCCTGCATTCAATTGAGTGGGGAAGGGTTCACACTTGATAATACGATTTATTACAATGATTATCAATTGTCAACCAGGGTAAGATTTACTATTATGCATGAAATTGGGCATGTGTTGTTAGGACATATTGAAGATGATGATAATGCAGAAACTGAAGCTAATTTTTTTGCAGGCTATATTCTTGTACCGCCCGTTCTAGTTTTTGCTCACGATAGAACAAATGATATTGACCAAACTCAAATTAAAACTTTATTCAATGTATCTAATCCAGTTGCTGAAAATACTTATATTTATTATAAAAATTGGTCACGTAGAAATAAAAATCAATTTGGACTATCACCGGTTGACATTGAAATTTATGATCATTTCTATAACAGAAATCCTGTTCCCAAATAAAAGGAAGTTGACATCTTGTTAGTCAGCTTCCTTTATATTTTTACAGCTTATATCTTATTCTTAATACATCAACTTGTCGTTTGATTTTAGCATCTTGTGCCAAATTAGACAATTTACCTTTATATTTCTGTAAGGTTTCAACAAACTCTAACAATGCAGGATTTGAAGCATTCAATCCTATAATTTCAAGCATTTCATTAAATTTTGCCATACATAATTCATGCTGCAACTTGTTGGAAATTCTTTCAATGTTAAATGTTGTTACAGCGATAAACGAATGAATTTCACTAAAACGCTGAATCAATTCTTTATAAATTGAATCAGCTGCCCAGCAAACTCCATATCCGTTAGTCAGAAAAACATCTACGATTGCCACGACATAGTCTTTATCTAATTGTGATGGGATTTTTCGGTCACCGACTAACCTTCTAATTTGTCTGGCAAATTGTGGTTCATTATAAAAATTATTTGTTCCTTGATGCATTGAGCGTAACTGATTTAGGGCAATTTTAAGTTCGTATGATCTGACGTTATCGGGGAGGTAAGCTTCCCCACCTACTAGGGATATAAACCCTCTCGCTAATTTTGCTTTTTCTTTATCATCATTAACCATGTATATTGCATATGATGTGGCGAATTCATTTTTTGTTGCTGAGTCAATTCGTTCCCATAAAGTTGGCATAATTTGCTTAACGTTCATACTTATATGAGGCACTGTATCTTCTCGTAAGTACAATCCGTAAAGTCCTTTTGCTAATACATTTGATAACTTCGTAGGCATCGTTTCAATAAAAGAGATGGCGTCTAATACATGTGTTCCTGACAACAAACCTTCTCTAATTGCTCTCAAAAGAATTTGAGTTTGAACAGTTGCAGCTGGTATTTCAAGTGTTATAACTTCTCGTATACAAACCTCTAACCAGGATATCAATTGAGTACCACTTATTTCAGATTGATTAGAGCTGTCCCTTTCAATATAGCCTAACATAAATCTAATATGGTCAAGCTGCTTATATCCTTTTTCAGAGAGCAGTTCAATTTTACGAGCCCCATCTAATAGCTCCGCTTCTTGTACCATGTCCAAATCCTCAAGTGCTGAGAATTCATCTCTTCTTTCAGAGGGTATAGCGACATCGAAAAAATAGTCAATATCATACTGTTGAATTCTAATTTTTAATTGTTTAATGGTTTCAACCCAAAGATGATTTAGTGCGGAGTCAAATAATCCAACACTGGATGCTGTCATGAATTTTGTTATGAAATGCGATGACTCCAGTTGAGTTTCTGGCATATATTCCAAAACATCAGTGAAATTTTTGAAAACTTTTTTTCGCTCTTGCACAGGAACTAATATATCTTCAATAGGCAATCCGATTGCGTGGTACACGCGCATCATTTTTTCTTCAAAGTCGAGCATAGTTGGCGAAAATTCATTGTTTGACTGTAGTATCAGCTCACTACGAGTTTCGTTGATTTCCATATTCCAATCTCCTAGTTTAGAATTTTGTTAATGGATATTCATCGTAAGTTTGTCCATCAAGTATTCGACCGGATTTTTTTTTGTTTTTACCTCCCCATTGCTTAAAGAAAAACGGAACGCATTCAATCGCTGCTTTGTCTCTAAGCTCTTTAACCCATAAATCTAATATTGGACGACAATTATGTCCTGATTCTCCACCAACAATGATCCAGTCTATTCCTTTCAAAGAAAGCTCATTAAGAGAAGATATCAGTGGCTCTGCTGATACAAACTTTGTTTTTGCACCCACCTCTACAAGATGATTAACTCTAAAAATATTATCACTATTTTCGATAGTCACACCCATCCAAATATTATTGGTCCAATTAATCTTATTTGAAAATGTGAGCATTCTTTCAGATCGTTTAGTTAATACTTGAAAAGTATGCCAGGAGGCTCTGTTCATTGTTTCAAATATCTTTAAAATAACTTCATCTGGAATCTCCTCGTGAAAAATATCAGACATTGAATTCACAAATATCCTCTTTGGTTTTTTCCAATTAAGTGGGGCTTCAATTAAATCCTCATGTATTGTTACTGTAAACTCATTTAAATATCTGGGATTATTCATCGCTTTTAATCGTTTTGCGAATGTGGCTGCATAACAGTTTTGGCATCCAGTAGAGATCTTGGTACAACCTGTTACTGGGTTCCAGGAGCATTCTGTCCATTCAATTTTAGAATTATTTGACATCTTTACACCAACAATTCCTCTCTTATTTTGAATTCTCTTTCAAAAGTTATTATTTTACTTATTTTTTTATTGGGTGGAAGTATTACTTCGATTAAACCTCTGTTATAAAGATATTCAATTGTGTCTTTAAGTTCGTTTCTCAAATAAGGTGTTACCAAATAGTTTTGAGTCATATAAAAGTGATCCAAAGATTCTAAAAGAATGTCTACTTTCCAAGTCTTGGCAAAATTTTTATTTTCAGTTGCCATGAATTCTTTAAGTGTTTTTGTTATTCCATCTATTACCAAATCATTCCTGTGAAACATTGAAATTTGTAATGACTCCTTGCTGTCAAAAGTAAATTGTGTATCGTTTGAATTGGCATGTTTAACCATGACTTTTTTCATTTCCGTAATTGCTTTATGATTTTTAGTAATGAATAGTATGTGATGACTTATCTTTTCCTTGTCATCTGCCTCAAATCCAAATGGTAACACAAATAATCTGTATCCATTATAATGTGATTTCCCTTTCTCACGAATAAGGTTCATAGAAAAAAGCTCTACAATTCTTTGTGCTTTTTTCTTTTGATCAAAAGAATCATCATTTACTAATGTTATTACTTCTGGAAGTGTATTTCCAAATATGGGCTCTAAATGACAATGAAGCGTCTTCTTATTAATATCCATGATAAATCTATTAGAATTGAAAAAAAGAACACAATCAGATCCGATGTTTTCAACTAGGTCCCATGTTTGTGTAACTGATACATCTTTGTAACCCCAAGGATCGATAAAAGAAAATATTGGACATTTTTTAAAGGTGTGAACTTTTATATCTACATCCCTTGCGCATTTGTTGCTGATTTCAGGTGGATGCTTCAATTTTGAAACAACTTCATGATTTTCAATTAAACTTTTCAGTTTTTTGATATTTTTACTATCTTCGTCATTAAACACAATTCTAAGTTTATTTCTGATATCGTCATTTTCATATTTGTTTATTAAATCTAGAAGCACCATTGGTGTTGATGGTTGATCGCTATCGAATACTCCTGGGCCGCAAAATAAATCAATGTAAATTATTTCTTTTGACTCTTTTCCCACTGAATTATTGATAATTGAGAAATATGTTTTAAAAAAATCCGTAACGATCATTGTTTTTACCTTTGATTTTTCTCTTTGAAAAAGATAAAAGTCATCTGTAGTTGACAAAAAATGACCTCCTTACATGAAAATGGACTAGGTTTGTAAGCAGCCAAAGAGAACATATTTCATTAATAGAAAACTTTTAAACACTTAATAAACCTATTTACAATATCATATCATTAATTACATATTATGAAAGGTGCATTTCAAAATGAATTTAGAACAGCTGTTTTTTTATTTATATTGACTCAAAGTAGACTTCGTTCAAAACCACTCATAGTTTAGAAGTGTTTTAATTTCAGCGGTGTGATTTGAACATCACAGCCAAACTCAATATTTCAAAGCTGTTAATATTTATGCAAAATCAAAATGATATTTGCGATTTCCAAAGATCGACATTTATTGTCCGTGTGTTAAAATGAAGTAGATAATATTTTAATACTTAAGAATGTAATGTGCATAATCGTGACAAATTGCATATTGTTGATTTAGTAAAAATGACCGGGAGGAACAACAATGATTACGGGTGAAGTGAGAAATAAGGTAGATAAAATATGGGAAATCTTCTGGACGGGTGGTGTCACCAATCCATTAACAGTTATTGAACAATTTACATACCTTTTATTTATTAAGAGTTTAGATGACAAGCAAAGTGCCCATGATAGTGATGATGAACTTCTTGGGACTCCCATTGAGGAAAGAAAGCACATATTTAATGAGGACCAGCAGGATATCCGTTGGAAAAACTTCAAGCAGTTTGATGCCGACAAGATGTTCAAGACAGTATCAGAAGACGCTTTTAAATTTATTAAAACCATGCATGCTGACAAAGACTCAGCATTTTCAAAATATATGGACGATGCGATCTTTATTATTCCTACACCGCAGATGCTCGAGAAGATTGTCACAAATATTGACCGACTTGAGATGGAAAGTAAGGATGCTAAAGGCGATCTATATGAGTATCTCCTCAGCAAGGTTGCAACAGCAGGTACAAATGGGCAATTCAGAACGCCTCGACATATTATCGATATGATGGTGAGACTAGTAAAACCGACACCAAGCGATATTATTTGCGATCCAGCCTGCGGTTCGGCAGGTTTCCTTGTATCGGCAGGTGAATATCTGAGAGAAAATCACAGTGATATCATGCTTGTGAATGATCTGCAAAATCACTATAACAATGACATGTTTTATGGATATGATATGGACAGAACTATGCTGCGTATAGGAGCGATGAACATGATGCTCCACAGTGTTGAAAATCCAAATATCTTATATAAAGATTCACTTTCTGAACAGAATTCGGATAAAGAAAAATATTCACTGATTCTTGCGAATCCACCTTTTAAAGGTTCGCTCGATTATGAAGGTGTTTCTGAGGATTTGCTTCAAACTACAAAGACAAAAAAAACAGAACTCCTTTTCCTGGCTTTAATGTTACGAAGCTTAGTTAAAGGAGGACGTTGTGCAACGATTGTTCCGGATGGTGTGCTGTTCGGTTCTTCAAATGCTCATAAATCAATCCGTGAGGAAATTGTTGAAAAACATAAGTTAGAAGCTGTCATCTCTATGCCAAGTGGAGTATTCAAGCCATACGCAGGCGTTTCAACTGCCGTTTTAGTCTTCACAAAAACTGGTGTTGGTGGTACTGATAAAGTCTGGTTTTATGATATGAAGGCTGATGGCCTCTCCCTAGATGATAAGCGTCAGCCAATCAAAGATAATGATATCAGTGATATCATCACTCGATACCATAATAGAGCAGCAGAAATTAATCGAGCAAGAACAGAACAGTCATTCTTAGTTGATAAAAAGAATATTCAAGATAATGGATATGACTTATCCATCAATAAATACAAGGAATCGGTGTATGAAAGAGCTGAGTATGATTCACCTGCTGTTATCATGGAACGAATTGATGAGATCGATGATGAAATTACGCAACTGAAAAACGAACTTAAAACACTACTAAATTTAGATTTGTAGGGATGATTATGGATAAGATAAAACTTGAAGAGTATTGCGTAAATAAAATTAATAGCATCCCTAACAAAGGTGATTTTGCAATAGACTATATAGATATTTCATCTGTTGACAACAGTTCGAAAAAAATTCTCGGATATAATACATATGAGATTTCAGAGGCTCCAAGTAGAGCAAAACAATTATTGGAACTGGGGGACGTTTTAGTGTCAACAGTGCGGCCTAATCTTAACGCTGTTGCACTATGTGATATATTTGCAGATAACATCTTAGTTGGCTCTACGGGGTTCTGTGTTCTTAGAGGCAATGATAAGGTCAACAACAAATATCTATACTATTTTTGTCAGTCAAAGTATTTCGTGGGTGAGTTGATAAAAGTTGCGACTGGTGCAAGTTATCCTGCAGTAAGCAAAAATGATATTACGAATATACTGATTCCTAATATCAAAATAGAGCATCAAAATCAAATAGTAAAGATATTAGATGCTGTCAAAAAAATTATTAACAATCGTAAAGAGCAATTAGAATTGCTTGATGAATTAGTTAAATCCAGATTTGTTGAGTTGTTTGGCGATCCAATTGAAAATCCAATGAGTTGGGAAATGAAACAGGTGGATGATGTTTGTTCTTCCATTTATGGAGGCGGAACACCATCAAAGAAATATCCTGAATACTTTGATGGTGAGATACCATGGGTCACTCCAAAAGATATGAAATCCCTGATCATTAGGGATAGCATTGACCATATTACAGAAGAGGCAATTAACAATAGTTCTGCGAAACTAGCTCCGCCTAATTCTGTGTTGATGGTGATAAGGAGTGGTATATTAAAACACACGTTACCTGTTGCGATCAACAAAGTACCTGTTACAGTAAATCAAGATATGAAAATATTCGTTCCAAATAAACATTCTACATCGTACTTTCTAACTTTTTTATTCAAAATGATTGAACAAGATGTACTTAGTGGTGTTCGAAGTGTAACCGCAGATAATATTGACTTCAGTGTTTTTAGAAAGAGATTGATACCAATTCCACCAATTGAACTACAAAATATATTTGTTGAATTTGTTCTTCACACCGACAAGTTAAAAACTGGAGTTCAGAAATCGTTGGAAGAAACACAGGTGTTATTTGATTCATTGATGAAGGAATACTTTGATTAGAAGCTGATTCACTATAAGAAATTTTAAATTAGGAGCAGTAAGTGTATGAAAATAACTAATACATTACCAACAGATTGGAGAGATTTAGAATCTAAAGTATGTGAGTTATTAAATGAAGCTGGGTACAAGGCTGAAAACTCGAAAACAATCGATACAGTAAGAGGTAGTGTAAACGTAGATGTTTATGCAACTTCTGAAAATGAGTTAATTAATCAGTTTATTTGTGAATGCAAATACTGGAATACACCAGTGCCGAAGGAGAAAATACATGCATTTCGCACTGTTGTTCATGATTCGGGCTGTATGGTTGGTATTTTTATTTCTAAAAATGGATTTCAATCAGGTGCTATTGAGGCAGCATATTGCTCAAATGTGCTTCTTAAGACTTGGGATGAGTTCCTTAAATTAATTGAAAATCAATGGGTTATGAATCAGATAAAAAAAGTTCAGATGATTGCCAGACCATTATCTGTTTATACTGACCTACTCGATGTCCCTTTATATAATCTAATTGAAGAAGAGAAAAATGAATACACTAAAATAACAGAAGAGTGTTTAGAGGAGTATTTTATCTGCAGAACACTTAATTGGAAGAATTATCTTGAAGATTCTGTAAAAGTTCGAGGCAGAGATTTTGTTGCCTTGGACGATCTACTTTTGCATATGGAGTCAAAGTTAACGTCTGCAATTGAAAAATATAAGAAGTTATTTAGAAACTATCCTGTTGAGGAATGGAAATTTGAATCAAATGATCATTTGATATTTCCTTTAATAAATGGGATAAGTATTGAATAATTTCCCCATTTAATTGTAACTTGAAGTTTTGAAATCAATATAAGTATTGCAGCTGGTATTTGATTCATAACAGCAATAGTAATTTGAGTAAAAGTTGAAAGGGGACAATTGGAACAAAAATGAATAGTATCAAGAATAAAGTCTATTCTAATCTATCGCTAGACACTGGAAAACGACATAATGTCGGTGAAATTGCGATCAATGATGCATATATAGTTCGATCTTATGCTGAATTAGTAAAACATATTGCAAAAATAACGTTCAATAATCCTGAAATAAATATCTATTTTCGTGGTCAAGGTGGTGATTTCAGAGGTACAGATAAAAAAACACAGATCTTTCCAACATTGTATAGATTAAAATATGACGATAGAAGTGAAGCTATACAAAAACTGCAAATTGCAAGCGAACAAATAATTAAAAAATTTTCTGCATCAAAGATCGAAGGTGTTCAGAAAATGAGAAAATTTCCAGTTGTATCATGGTCTGTTTTACAGCATTACGAGGTATGTGATACACCATTACTAGATGTAACTGACTCATTAATTGTTGCATGCAGTTTTGCATTAGCTAATAGAGATGAGGGGTATTTATACTTGCTTGGATTACCTCATTCAAATGGTAGTATAACTTATTCGACAGAACATGAGTTGCTTAATATTAAATTGAACTCAATATGTCCACCAGATGCTCTAAGAGCGTATTATCAGAGTGGTTATTTAGTGGGGGATTTTCCAAATGATCCATTATCTAGAAGCGAACGAAATAACGATTTCTCAAAACGTCTTATAGCAAAGTTTAAGCTTATTGGAAAAAAATTTTGGAACGAAGAATTTCAGCAATTACCAAGTAATGCTTTATTCCCTCAACATGATGATATGCTAATACAAAAAATCACTCATGGTATAAAAACCGAGTTGCTGAGTTTATATATCGAGAAGATAAAGTCAGCAGAAAAAAGAGAAAAGATAAAGCAAAATTTGTATGATGAAGAATTAAAGGCTGAAGTGTTAAATCTTTATATGAATGATTGGACTTTGGAAGAAATAGTAAATCATTTACAAAATAGAGGTTTTGAAGTTCGTAGTATTGAGAATGAATATTATGAGATAGACAAAGTCATGAATTAGATAAAATGAGGTTGCTAATGACTTCATCATGTAGATCAAGTTAGCACATTTAAATAAAATATGAAGTTAAAAATCTTTGGCGAAACACATATGTTTTTCGAATATTTGATGCAAAATACTTTGAATTGATCAAATAATATACAACAATAACTAAACTGGGATCCTAGGTTGTTTGATTGGGAGGTAGAAATGAAGTATAAAACGGTAAGCCAAGTTGAAAAAGCATTAGGTATTAAGGGTTGGAGAAACCTTTGCAAAGATAAGATCATTAAATTTGCTTAATCATGCAATTATCATTCTAAATTAAAGGTTGAAGTACAGATGGCACTGATTGAAACACAGTTACTATTTGATTCATTAATGCAGAATTATTTTGAGTGATTTGTGTGAAGGAGCATACCATGAATTGTGTGGATTGGATTAAAATAAAGCAACAAAATTGGGCAAAGCGTAAAGTTGTCGTTTTGGATATGCAAAACCCATTCTATACAAATGAACTAGGTGGTAACTTGTTTCTTCAAAAATTAACCCTAGAGACCGAGATTGATTTCCAGGCTGCAGATGGCGGCGAGCTTTTTTCAAAAGATGGGATTCCAGCGAAGATGCAGGCATTACATTCATCATCTGCTTTAGCAGTAAGTGTATTCGATTATTGGAGTCAAGATAGTAAGAACCTGCTACCAATTATGGTGTCATGCAATCTTGTAAGTAATACGAATAAAACTCAATATGGCATGCAGTTTGAACGGAAGTTTAGTATTTTAGGTACAAATAGTCATCCTGCTAATGTAGATGTGGTATTTTCAGAAAAGGGCGACAATGGGAATGTGTTCATTCTAGAGAGTAAATTTTCAGAACCATACCGAAAAAAGAATAAGAAAATGAAGAGGAAGTACTTCGAGGATGAAACGATATGGAGGCAAATACAAAATTTGAGGAAAGAAGCAGACTCAATTGCAGAGTATAGCTATCTTGATGCGGGTCAATTGATTAAACACCTTCTAGGAGCCTTGAATGAACGAAAGTAAAAAAGAGTTGTATAACACTTGGTTATATCTACTATGATGTACCTGGTGATTTAGGGAAACTACATTTTGAAGAAATTCAGCGATTTGAAAATATTGTACAGGCGGATGGAATCAGATTTAAACATATTTCATACCAAGAAGTAATTGCAAATCTAATTCGAAATTATTACAAAGAAAATGAAGCTTATTGTGATTATCTTGCTGATCGATATTTGTAAACAACATACGTTAAGGTATGCCTTTCAAATTAAGGCTTGCGGTGAAGAAGTCGCTTGATGAGGCATAAGTTCTAATTGATTCTTTGATGCAAGAGTATTTTGAGTAGTTTGTTTTTAGAGTTCAGATAAGAATGTTGTATAAGAGTTAAATCTAGGCTAAACCTATCGTTGGAGGATTTAAACAAATTATGAATAGGAGATTTTTAAAACATTCGCTAATAGTGACTACTATTTATTTGTTTGTTTATCATTTGGTTTTGCTCGAAATAGAAGCACCTTTTAGGTCGTTATTTCTATTCGGTAATTTCCTAAATACATTGATTTCTGGATATATACCAGCAGTTGGAATTATGTTATTAGTGGATCATCACGAGAGGAAAACAAAAGCAGCGCAATACTCTGTAACTGTGATGTATCATTTAGAAAATATAAGAATAAATTTTGAAAAGGCTTTTGAATTATTACCTAAAAGCCATTCAGACGATGAGCTAAAGAAGTTCTGTGAGGGACTCAAAAAAAATTATAATTATGAAATTGCCGATGGAATATTATATATAGATGGTTACAATTTATTGATAGAGACTTGGGAAACAATTGATAAAGAACTTGACTTGCTATTACAAAATAATCCATTAGGATTTGATGAAACAAAAGGTTATTGCAATTTGTTTCGTAATAATAATTTATATAAGAAGATTAAATCTTTAAATTCTTCTTTAAAAGAAAAGTCAAATAATCTCGACGAAATCTTGAGGTATAAGTCAGTGTCATTTTCAGTAACCGGTGATGATGGTAAGAAGTCATGTTTAGAAGCAATATTTCTATATGAAGCGTTTGAGAACCTTAAGAAAAATACTGAACTCTTATACTTATAGTAGATTTTTTCCAATTATTGCATTTGAAACGGGTTACAAAATTAGTATTTAAAAGGTTATTATTGGAGGTTTTGTGCATGCCAAATGTTGTAGTACAAGGTGCAAAAACAGCAGCAAAAAGTGTAATTAAATTTACTAAAGATCATATCGCGAAAGAAGCTATTGAAAAAGCTGTATCAGTAGGTGCTGATGTATTTGAAAAATATAATAATCGAATTAAAATTCCTGATTTAAAGGATGTATCTGTTGAAGATGCAGTAAGGAATCTTAATGAATTAAATCTTTTACCAATCACTGCAATGGCAAAACCGAACGTAAGGTATGCGGATACATATGAAAATATGGTGGTGAATAGCGAGCCTAAATTTGGAAAGAAAGTGGATCCTAAAGCTACAGTCAAATTATATTATGTGACAAACGACGTAATATCAAAGAGTAAAGAACTGGAAAAAAGTTTGGATGATGAGTTTAAACTGCCTAGAGTAGTTGGACTTAATATATATGAAGCAAGAGAAGATTTAGAAGAATTGGGATTAAGAGTTATATTGAAATTAGAAAACCCAAACCTTCAACACATTAATAGAGAAGATGGACAAGTAACCAGAGTAACATATCCAGATAATAAAAAGTTAACTCCTAAACAAAAGAAAGGAGAACGTGTATGGCTCTATTATGTAGATGAAAACGTCATAAAAGAAAGCTTGAGTATAACGGAAAACATGACGAAAAGAGTTCATGTACGAAAAAATAAAATTTTACTATCTCAAAACAATTTACGCAATCCATTTAAAAGAAAAAAACGAAAGAATAAATAATTTGCAAATGATTAGTCAAATTGAGTTAATGTATAAATATAAATTTATTTTTGCGTAATGCACCCGTTTGAATGGAGTTGAAGTATTGATTACTTTAGGGAATAAAGAAAACTAGAAGCGGAGGTTATTATGTGCTTTAATTTTGATTTCCTGAAAAAAAATAATCTATATGATAGCTTCTCGGGGGCATGTTTAGAAGCTGAAAAGAGTTTAATTGTATCTTATTCGAGCTCTGCGATCTTGACTCGACGTGCTTTAGAGCTAGCAATTAAGTGGCTTTATTCTCATGATGCAGCGTTGGTGGTTCCTTATCAAGATAATCTTGCTACATTGATTAATGACAACAGCTTCCGTAAAGTCATTGATGGCAGGTTGTTTCCTATGATCACGTATATCCAGAAAGTAGGCAATAAAGCGGTTCATACGAATATGCCAGTTACCAAAGAGCAAGCTGTATTAGGCCTGAAATATCTTTTTGAGGTTGTATCTTGGTTAGATTACTGTTACTCCGATGAGATGCACGAAGGTTTTTTTGATGAAAGTTTACTTCAAGACAGCAGGAATGAAAAGAAAACACATAAAGAGCTTCAGGACCTTTATGAGAAACTTAGTTTAAAGGATATGAAACTTGCTGATGCCGTCAAAGAGAATGAAGAACTTCGTAAAAAACTGTCCGCTAAAAGAACAGTAAATAAGAAATATAGGAAGTATACACCTGACGATTATTCCGAATACACCACACGTAAAGTATATATTGATCTAGAGATTGAGCTTGCCGGTTGGACAATAAATAAAGATTGTATCGAAGAAGTACCTGTTACTGGTATGCCAATACCTCCAAGTTCTAAAGGAGAAGGATTTGTCGATTATGTTTTGTATGCAGATGATGGTAAACCGTTAGCAGTGATCGAAGCAAAAAGAACAAGCAAAGATGCAAAAGATGGAAAGAGACAGGCATTTTTATATGCAGATTGCCTTGAAATACAACACGGAGTGAGACCACTAATTTTCTTTACAAATGGCTATGACTATTACATTTGGAATGATAAGTGCTATCCAGACAGATCCGTTTCAGGCATCTTTTCCAAAGTGGATCTAGAATGGCTGATATATACAAGAGATCATAGAGAGTCAATTAATACGATAGAAATTGATGATTACATAACCAACCGCTATTATCAGAAAATGGCCATTCAATCAGTTTGTGAGTCTTTCGAAAATAAAAGAAGAAAGGCTCTTCTTGTCATGGCTACAGGTTCAGGAAAAACTAGGACTGCAATTTCTCTCGTTGATGTTCTACTTAGGAAAGGCTGGGTTAAAAATATCCTATTCCTTGCTGATAGAAAGGAACTGGTTAAACAAGCAAAGAATAATTTCAATGCTCTGATGCCTTCTTTATCACTTTGTAATCTCCTTGATGATAAAGATGATCCTACAGCCAAAATGGTATTTTCGACATATCCTACGATGATGAATGCAATCGACAGTAAAGCTGACACAGAGGGGAAAAGGCTATTCACACCTGGTCACTTCGACTTAATAATCATTGATGAATCACATAGAAGCATTTATAAGAAATATCAGGCTATCTTTCAGTATTTCGATAGTCTTTTGATTGGTTTAACAGCAACACCAAAGAATGACATTGACAAGAACACCTATGAGATATTTGAGCTTGAGAAAGGCATTCCTACATATGCGTATGATCTAGATCAAGCTATTATAGATAAATATCTTGTGCCATACAAAGCAATTGGAACGATGTTAAAACTTCCAGACGAAGGCATTCATTACGATAGCCTTTCTGATGAAGAAAAGGAGCATTTTGAGGAGACCTTTGATGATGATGTTGAGGATATTTCTGGTGATGCTCTCAATACGTTTCTTTTCAATAATGACACCGTTGACCTAGTACTTCAAGAATTAATGGACAAGGGTATTAAGATCGAGGGTGGCGACAAGCTTGGCAAGACAATCATTTTTGCCAAGAATAAAAGCCATGCTAAGTTTATCACGGAGCGGTTTGATAAACTATATCCCCATTATGCAGGGCATTTCGCTGAGCAGATTTATACTGGGCTATCTTATGTTGAAACGGCATATGACAACTTCAAGAAAAAAGAAAGCCATCCTCAGATCGCCATATCAGTGGATATGCTCGATACAGGCATTGATGTGCCAGAAATCGTCAATTTGGTGATGTTTAAGAAGGTTCGTTCCAAATCAAAATTTTGGCAGATGGTGGGACGTGGTACAAGACTTTGTCCGGATTTATTCGGTACAGAAATAGATAAGAGTCATTTCCAAATATTTGATTATTGCTCAAATTTTGAGTTTTTCCTCGTCGAGAAGAACGAAGGTGTAGAAGCAAAGAATGTCCCTTCATTGACCGAACGGCTATTCGGTATAAAAGTAGAAATTGCAAAGGTCTTGCAAGAAAATGAATATTCTGGCGATGAGAAAATGCGAGAGTATCGCCAGAAAATCGTGAATGAGTTGGTTGATTCCATTCAACACATTGATGAGACAAAATTCAACAGCAGGATGAGGATCGAATATATTCATCGATATAAGGTCCTCGAAAAATGGATGCTTTTATCGGAAAAGGATGTTTCTGATATTAGAGAACATCTGGCTACGCTTATCAAACCAGATGAAGATGATGAAATGGCAAAGCGTTTTGACCTGTTAATGTATTCAATTATTTATGCCGACATTAAGAAGATGTCAGCTACTAATTCAAAAGTGAAGGTGGTTTCTACCGCTCAAAGTTTAAATATGTTGTTTAGCATTCCCATTGTAAAAGTACACGAAGAAACAATTATAAAAGTGCAAAAGGACGAATTTTGGAACGATGCATCATTGTTCGATTTTGAAGCTGTAAGATTAGCCCTAAGAGAACTAATAGTGCTCATTCCAACATCAGAGGCAAAACAATATTATACGCACTTTACAGATGAAATTATCATGTCCAAAACCTATGAAGATGATTTTTCGGTCCATACTCTAAAAAATTATAAACAGAAAACAGAGCAATATCTCATTGATCATCGTGATGATATGGTCGTTCATAAACTGAGAAACAATATCCCACTCAGTCATGAAGATATAGTGCAGCTAGAAAGAATTCTTTTTACTGATTTAGGTACGAAGGAGGACTACACAAGGGAATACGGAGATAAACCATTATTGGAACTAGTATCTTCTATTGTAGGTTTGGATAGAAGTGTTGCATTAAGCATCTTTTCGGAATTCTTAACTGATGAGAGCCTGAATGATAATCAGATGAAATTTGTAAATCTAATCGTCGATTTTGTTGTGAAGAATGGTCTTATTGAAAAGTCTAAATTGAAAGATCAGCCGTTTAACAATTTCGGAGCGATCACCAAACTATTTGAAAATAAGAGAGATACAATCAGCAAAATCATGCAGGTTATTGATAGTTTAAATAATCGAGTAAAAGTTGGTTAGATTATGAAAAATACTTCATATTATTTAACTTTGAGGTGATACGATGTATAAATACTATCTAGAGTTGGTGCAAGAAAATATTGATTTCAAAGTGGTAATTTTGATGCAAATACAAGAGTCCTAAAAGTGTTTGAGTTTTATTCAAGAATGATACCATCAAATGTTAGTAAAGAGTTATATGGTAAAGTTATGAGGACAAAAGGTTACTGGATAAGTCTTCAAAACAAGAGGTTCTGTTGGTTGAATTGCAGATAATTAATAAATAAGTGAATGAAATGAATCTAAATATTGACGCAAAAACACAAAAATAATTCGTGAATATTGGAGACGCAATCTTTTGTAAGAATTAAATTTAATATGTTTGTAACGATGAAAAATATTAAAGGAATTCTTGAAATCAAATTTAAGGGTGCTTCGATGAACAAAATATAGAGGGGCTTGAGTTTGTGCAGTTTATGTTGAATCACAAGATGATAAAAAACAAAACGGATATGTAATTCTTTACTTTGACATATTTTGTGATGAGGTCAGTGTGTTTCACACTAAATGGGATAATATGAATAGAGTATAATATTTTATTAACGAAAAGTTGGTGCGCTTTTGATATTAACAACTCGTCATAAAGACATTCTGCCATAAAAGTGTATTGACAAATAATGGATATACGATAAACCGTGGAAAAGTTTGAATTTGATTAATTTGATAAGAAAAATATTATACGGTGATGAGTAAAATATGGATTTTGTGGGTGATTTTATGAGTGAAATTAGACATGCAGCACTTTCAAGGATTGAATGGGATGGATTTACAGATAAAGTCGAAATAAAGAAAATTCAAGTAAATGATACAGTTTTAAAAGGTGCGGAGTCGATAGAGATTTGGCGAAACGATGATTATAAATTACAAGGGAAGATAAATGGGGTGTACGACGGGTATAATTTCAAAAGCATTCAAAATGAAGATGCCCTTCCGGGCGCTACTGTGAAGAGCATTGAAATTGAGGGTACCGATTCAATTGGTGTAACTTCATATAAATTAAGCCATTGTTATATTACTGAAATCAAGAGCGAAGTAATACCTATGGATTCAAAATCAAGCACTAAATTCGTCGCGAACTTCATATTTAACAACGTTGAGAAAAAGAATATGACTGATACGAAGACTGAGTCGTTGGTAGAATGGTATCTGAATGGACCTAAAGGCAACTTCATCTTTTCGCGTCTGACTAAAAGACTGTTGAAAGAGGATTTTAATAGAATAAGATTTGATGATAAAGATAAATTGTTTCCTGGTTTAAATAGAGAAGAAAGTACGAGAGATTTTGCATTTATTGAATTAGAAAATAGAAGTTTTATTGTTCAATCTGTTCCTAAGTATCTTGGTCCTAAATGGTCCAATTGTATAGGAATAGAATTTCGTGAAGAGTGGGGTGGCATTCCTGACGAAGACGAAAGAGATGCAATAAGTGAGATAACTGGATTTATTATGGGGAAACATTTATTAAATGTTGGACACACAAAATATTGTGGTAAGGGGTATCCTGTTGAACAAGTAGCGAAGAAGCCTTGGGGAGATAACGTTATATCTAAATGTAAGAAAGCTGCATTGTTCCCAGTAGATATAGATAATTATAAAAAAATGGATTCCTTAGAAAAGATATTAACTCAAATCATTCCTCAATATCTTCTAATTCGAGAAGAATTAAACTTAAGACAAGCTTTATGGAATTATTGGGTGTCAATTGAGTTGCCAATTGGTGTTGATCTACCAATTTTGTCGGCGGGCATTGAAACTATTGCCAAAAGTTGGTTTAAAACAAAAAAGTCAAAAACTAGGGGAGTATATATAGAAAAAAAAGAATTTGATAAATTGCTGGCGAATGATTTCAAATCAATCGAAGAAAAGCTAATAGATAATATGAATCAAAAGAAGGTACTTAATAAAATAAGAAATTCCTATAACATGGGCGCAAATGAACGATTGGATTTTTTCTTTTCTGAAATTGAATTGCCAATAGGGGATGTAGAGAGAAAAGCTATAAAGGAAAGAAATTCTATGGCTCATGGTGACATAATTAATGATCATGAAATTGAAAAAAGTATCAAAATGACACGAGCGTTTCAAACACTCTTCCACCGAATATTTCTAAAAATTTTAGGCTTTGAAGGAGATTATTTTGATAGATCAACTTTAGGTTGGCCACTAAGAAACATTAACGAACCTATGCAGGGACCAATTGACTAAAACTTAATGGATAATCATTTGCTGAAATGTATTATTGCCGATTTATTAATGAGAAAGTACTAAATAAATTTCTCCCATGATGTGGTATTGATAAGCATATCAGTTTTTCTTTTGTTTTAAGTAACAGTAACTGCTAACTACGCCGCTGTTTATTTTAAATTTCTATTGTTAGTTTTAGTATTCAAATGTTCAACGATTGGTCCTAATGTTAAACGATTCCTCGGAAAATGCACCCTTATGCTCAAATGTTCAACGATTTAACTTTATGTAAATTACACTAAAATAGGTGTATCAAGCCACATATGGAAATATAGTGTAAAAATCACGAAACAAGCGTTCTTGCGAGAATCCCCGCAGGCCGCTTGTTTCAACGCGTTTAGGGCAAAATAAAAACACCTACTGATAAATGCTCTTTATCAATAGGTGTTAACGGATGTGGTGGAGGTAAGGGGATTTGAACCCCTGACTTTCACGCTGCCAGCGTGACACTCTCCCGCTGAGTTATACCCCCAAGTCTGCCTAAAACTTATTTTACCAAGTTCACAGGATCTGTCAACGGGTATTTTCAAATGCTTTAAGATTTTTTGCGAAAATTGTTTTCCATCTCAGTAAATTTGTCACAGCCTCAAACTCAGCGTATAATGGTGCTAAGTGATTATGAGCAAATTCTGACCTTCGACAAGCAGAAATAGAATCACCGCAAAAATAAGGAGGCGAGCCCATGAAAGTTCAAAAAAATTCCGCCCAGCCGACAAAATATAATAACAGTCGCCACGTCAAGAGACGAACCTCAAGTCCACTGATTCCAACACTTTTGATTTTGCTGATCGCACTGGCTGTGACAGTGACGGGCTGCCAAAAGCCTGAGACGCCTGCTGAAACGGTTGAACCTTTGCCGCCAGAGGTGGTTGAGGAACCATCTGCTGAAGTTATTCCTGAAGTGCCGGAAACTCAGCCGGTCCATGATCCTAAAGACAACCCTCAATTCGGTTATGGCGACGAGCAGGGGATTTTTGCTCTGATGCTGAGCGATCCGAAAACCCTGAGTCCCGAGGCGTACACGAGCCTGACGCTGCCTGACGGCGAGGTGACAGAGATCAAGTATGAGGGCATTCAGCCGCCGGGGCCCAATGACACCGTCATGGATATCTCCTCAAACTTCAAGCAGCGCTACGGTGCGGTTTATAGGCTTGCCACCGGGAAGATTCCGGAAAACGACAGCGTCACCCTCATGACAGCGCCCTTTGTGTCAGCCAGAACCTTCCACAACCTGACTAAGGTGGGAACGCCAAGCACGGATCAGACACTTCAGAAAAGAATTGAGACCGAAAAAAAGATGGTCATGAAACACTTCTGGCATCTGTATGACGCTGAAAATGGCGCCGGGATTTATCTGGCCCAGTTTGAGCCCCAGGCGGATCAAGCCATGCTCACGCTGGTGCTGCGGGATACGGAGGATGCCCTTTGGTACGCTTATTTTCCTGCGAATTACGTCAAAGAGCTGGATCTCTACAGCTGGCGCGTGGATGATGGCGGCGAAGTCCATCCTGAGAACTTCATAGTGGGTTGGCTGGCGGATTTTGGTTCAACACCGGAGCTCGCGCTTTATTGGCGCGGCGCGGAAGGTGAGGTTCTGTACTGGTTCCGCGGGGACAACGGGGGGCTTATCAAGAACCTGGAAGGGTACAGATACTGGGGCGCCTACTGAAGCGGCTGAAAA
>Ga0302251_1000208_pt1 | contig 68646 bp, 54 predicted proteins | sample AAG_RA_Gln_MG_FD_193534 | JGI IMG/M metagenome (GOLD analysis project Ga0302251, IMG submission 193534) | Enriched activated sludge microbial communities from anaerobic digester in WTTP, New Holstein, Wisconsin, United States - AAG_RA_Gln | ecosystem: Engineered > Bioreactor > Anaerobic >... | reverse complement strand
ATACGCCACCAGGGCGCGCAGATTCTCGTGCGGCGTGTCACGGGGAACCTCGCAACCGGCGGCAACCATATATCTTTCTCCCGCGTCCAGATGGCACTGTTCCACCGCCGCGGTGACCATTTCCGGTGTCCCTTCGCGAAGAACGCGCACGGGGTCCATATTGCCGATCAGCATCTGGTTTGGACCCATCTTCTGGCGCGCTTCAGCCAGCGGGGCCGGGGAGTCCAGCTCCACCAGATCGCACCCCAGACGGCCCATGAACTCCAGCATGCGGCGTGTGTTCCCGCAGATGTGCAATCGCACGGTGGCGCCCATCTTCTGGATGGCCTCGACCAGCGTCTTTTCGTACGGCCACACAAACTCCTCGTAAATCTGAGGGCCGACCAGCGAAGCCGCCGCGTCGCCGATCCCGATCTGGTCCGCGCCCGCCTCGACCTGGTGTTTCGCGAAGTGGATCTGCATATCGACGATGAACTCGAACAGGTCGGTCACGAATCCGGGATCGTCGTAGAAGTCGGTCATCAGGTTGTTGATGCCCCGCAGGTCGGCCGCTTCGGCGCAGGGGCCTTCCACCCAGCCCTCGATCAGCTTGGAATCGCCGACCTGTTCCCTGTAGAACGCGAGGATTTTCAGGCGGTTGCCCATGCGGCCGGCCGTCGGGTCCGGAAGCGTCAGCGTGCACATATGGGCTTTGTCGAGCAGAAGGGCCGCGGCTTCGTCGATGGCGGGCGGCTGGTTTTCGTACCATCGGATCGTCGCGCCCAGGTCGGATGCTTCGGCGGCCGGGTCCGACATCACGTTCACGTAATCGAAGTCGAACTCCTCGGACACGCGCATCTGCCCTTCCGCCATCACACGGTAGTCCGTGCAGTAATCGAGGTAGCGGGCGCCGATGAGGTCGGAGGCGAACATCATCGTGATGGGCATGCACGGCAGGCAATCGACGGGCTTGCCGGCGAAGTGGTTGAATACGCGTTCACGTCCTGTCATCTTGCGGCTATCCTTTCCTTGGAAGGGCAATATCCCAATCGCATTTTAGGCCATTCGTGACGTTACGAAGCGGGAAAGGATACACAAATGCAGTATCGTCCATACGGCGCCGGCGGGCGCGAGTTGTCCGTGGTCGGTTTCGGGGCGATCGTGGTGATGAATGAAACGCCGGAGGACGCGTCGACGCGCGTGGGGTGGGCGATCGACCAGGGCGTGAATTACTTCGACGTGGCGCCTTCGTACGGCGACGCCGAGGTTCGCCTGGGCCCCGTGCTGGAACCATACCGCAAGGACGTGTTCCTCGCCTGCAAGACCGCCGAACGAAGCGCGGACAAGGCGCGCGCGGAACTTGAACAGTCGCTCAAAAACCTGCAGACCGACCATGTGGACCTGTATCAACTGCACGCTCTGACCACGACCGACGATATCGAGCAGGCCTTCGGTCCGGGCGGAGCGATGGAGGTATTCGTAAAAGCGCGCGAGGAAGGCAAAACGCGCTACCTGGGCTTTTCTGCCCACAGCGAGGACGCCGCGTTGGAGGCTTTGCGACGGTTTCCGTTCGACAGCGTTCTGTTCCCTCTGAACTTCGCGAGCTGGATAAACAACGGGTTCGGCAAGCGCCTGGTGAAAACGGCTCAAGAGCAGGGTGTTTCCCTGCTGGCGCTGAAGGCGATGGCGCGGGGACCCTGGCCGGAAGGTGTCGAGCGGCGTTGGAGCAAGCCTTGGTATGAGCCGCTGGACGAACCGGAACTCGGCCCGCTGGCGCTTCGGTGGACGCTGGAACTGCCGATCACGGCCGCCCTTCCCCCCGGCGAGTGGCCTCTGTTCCGCACGGCTGTGGAAACGGCGCAGGCGCTGACGCCACTGAGCGAAACCGAAACCGGACAACTGGAATCTCTTGCCGCCATTCAGAAGGCCCTGTTCTGAAAAACAGGAACGTGAGACCCGTTTCGGGTGTCATTTCTGATGGATGGACAGGAAAGGAAGGTTATATGTCCACATTGAAAGCGACATTCGCGTGCGGTTGTTTCTGGGGCGTTGAAGTTGTCTTCCGCTCCATCACCGGCGTGGTCGACGCGCAGGTCGGCTACACCGGGGGTCACACGCCGCACCCAACATACAAGCAGGTCTGCACGGGAACCACCGGCCACGCGGAGGCTGTGCAGGTGGAATACGATCCGAAGAAGGTGTCCTACGAGAAATTGCTGGAGGTGTTCTGGGCGAATCACGACCCGACGACTCTGAACCGCCAGGGACCGGATACGGGCGAGCAGTACCGTTCCGAGATTTTCACCCATTCACCGGAACAGGAAAAGGCCGCGAAAGCGTCATTGAAGAAACTCGCCGACAGCGGCAAGTTCAAGGCGCCGATTGTGACGCGCATCACGCCTGCTTCAACATTCTGGCCCGCCGAGGAATACCACCAGAGGTACCTCGAAAAGAAGGGGTTGGCGACCTGCCACGTCAAGTAGAGAACGCCATGGGAACCATCCTGTTTGTGATCGGCGTGCTGTTAAACTGCCTGGTTGCTTCCGGGTGCAACGTTTCTGCGCCCGTAAGGCAACCGGCGAAGGAGGCGAAGGGATTGAGACCCGAAATCATGCGGACCGATGAGGAGTGGCGCAAGGTTCTGACGCCGGAGCAGTACGAAGTGCTTCGCAAGGCCGGCACCGAGCGCCCGTTCAGCGGAAAATACTGGAACCACAATGAAGAAGGTGTGTACACCTGCGCGGGGTGCGGCGTTGAGTTGTTCCGGTCGAAGGAGAAGTTCGATGCCGGTTGCGGGTGGCCGAGTTTCTATGACGCCGTGAACCGCGATGCGATTGTAGAACGCGAGGACAACTCGCACGGTATGCGCCGGGTGGAAGTCCTGTGCCGCAAGTGCGGAGGACATCTGGGGCATGTGTTCCCGGACGGCCCCGTGCCGACGGGATTGCGGTACTGCATCAACTCCGCCGCGATTGAGTTTGACGAGTCGAAGTAACCACAGAGAGACAGGGAAAAGGATTCGGGATTCGGGATTCAGGGCGGTTCGTGAATCGCCCCTGCGTGTGCGACTGGTTTTCGGGGTCGGTACGACCTGTGGTCGCCCACGCGAAAGGGCAGGCAGAGAGGCCATCTGTACCAACTAGATCGACTAACTGAGCGTAGATCGTGCCATTTCGAGCGTAGCAAAAAATCTGCCCCTACGGGCCCGTATGGGCGGTTGTTTTTCCCGCCGCAAGCGGCGGGCAGGGATGAACCGCAGATTCCTCACATTCGTTCGGAATGACACCCGTATGGGCGCTCGGGATGACAACTGGGCATCCTGCCTCTTCGTGCCTTTGTGTCTTTGTGGTAAAATATCCGGATTTCTGGAGGTTGGCAAGGTATGCGAATCGACAAAATGACAATCAAGGCGCAGGAAGCCCTGCGCGACGCGCAGGAACTGGCGGCCCAACGCGGGCAACCGCAAATTGAACCGGAGCACCTGCTGGCCGCTTTGCTGGCGCAGGAAGGCGGTGTTGTCGCGCCGATCCTGGGCCGATTGGGCGTGCCTCTTCCGGCATTGAGTGCGTCCGTTGAGCAAGAGATCGCACGAATGCCGTCGGTGTCCGGCGGCATGAACCAGGCATCGCCCGGGCCGCGACTGGGCAAGGCGCTGAACGCCGCCTGGGACGAGATGACGCGCCTGAAAGACGAATACGCCTCGACGGAGCACTTCCTACTGGGCCTCATTGACGACGCGGGAGCGGCGGGAAAACTCCTCAAGCAGAACGGCGTCACCCGTGACGCCGTGTACGAGGCTCTTCAGGAGGTGCGCGGCAACCAGCGGGTGACCGACGAGAACCCCGAGGAAAAGTACCAGGCGCTGGAAAAATACGGGCGTGACCTGACCGAGTCGGCGCGCAAGGGCCAGTTGGACCCGGTAATCGGACGCGACGACGAGATCCGGCGCACGATTCAAGTACTCAGCCGCCGTACGAAGAACAACCCGGTCCTCATCGGCGAGCCCGGCGTCGGCAAGACCGCCATCGTAGAAGGCCTCGCCCAGCGCATCGTGGCCGGCGACGTGCCGGAGGGCCTTAAGAACAAAAGGGTCATCGCGCTGGACCTGGGCGCCCTCATCGCCGGCGCCAAGTACCGGGGCGAGTTTGAGGACAGGCTGAAGGCAGTCCTGAAGGAAATTTCAGCCGCCGAAGGGCGCATCATCCTTTTCATCGATGAAATGCACACCCTGGTCGGCGCGGGCGCGGCAGAGGGCGCGGTGGACGCCAGCAACCTGCTGAAGCCGATGCTTGCGCGCGGCGAACTGCGGGCCGTCGGGGCAACCACACTGGACGAATACCGCAAGCACGTGGAAAAGGACGCGGCGCTGGAACGCCGCTTCCAGCCGATTGTCGTCGGCGAGCCGACCGTGGAAGACACAGTCGCCATCCTGCGCGGCCTGCGCGAGCGGTATGAGGTCCATCACGGCGTCAAAATAACGGACTCGGCGCTCATCGCCGCCGCCACGCTCAGCCACCGCTACATCACCGACCGGTTCTTGCCGGACAAGGCCATCGACCTCATCGACGAAGCCGCCAGCCGTTTGCGCATGGAAATCGACTCCATGCCCGTCGAAATCGACGAAGTCGACCGCCGCATCCGCCAGCTGACCATCGAACGCGAAGCCATCAAGCGCGACGAAACACCCGCCGCGCAGGAACGCCTTGCGGGCGTGGACACCGAACTCGCCGAACTTCGCGAGAAAATGACCGGCATGCAGGCGCAGTGGAAGCAGGAAAAAGAGGCCATCCAGGCCATCCAGGGCATCAAGGAGAAGATCGAACAGACGCGTCTGGAAGCAGAATCCGCGGAACGGCGAGCCGACCTGGGGCGTGCGGCCGAACTGACCTACGGCCAACTGCCGGGGCTGGAGAAGGAACTTCAGGAACAGACGGACCGCCTGGAAACCCTGCAGAAAGAGCACAAATTCCTGAAGGAACAGGTCGATGAAGAAGATATAGCGGCCATCGTCGCGAACTGGACCGGCATCCCGGTGACGCGCCTTCTGCAGGGCGAGGTGGAAAAACTCCTGCAGATGGAAACGAAGATACACGAGCGTGTCGTCGGCCAGAATGAGGCCATCATCGCCGTGGCAAACGCCGTGCGGCGCTCGCGTGCCGGTCTCAGCGACCCGAACCGCCCCATCGGCTCGTTCCTGTTCCTCGGCCCGACCGGCGTCGGCAAAACGGAACTGGCGCGGGCGCTGGCCGAGTTTCTGTTCGACGACGAGCACGCCATGGTGCGCCTCGATATGAGCGAGTATATGGAGAAGCACAGTGTGTCGCGACTGGTCGGCGCGCCTCCGGGTTACGTCGGATACGAGGAAGGCGGCCAACTGACCGAAGCGGTGCGCAGAAAGCCTTACGGAGTAATCCTGCTGGACGAAATCGAGAAGGCGCATCCGGATGTGTTCAACATCCTGCTCCAGATACTGGATGACGGACGCCTGACCGACGGGCAGGGGCGCACGGTGGACTTCAAAAACGCTGTCATCATCATGACCAGCAACATCGGTTCGCAGTACCTGCAGGAATACGGGGTCACGTCACAAGGGCGCGACGAGGTGATGTCGGCCCTGCGGAGCCACTTCCGGCCGGAGTTCCTGAACCGGCTGGACGAAGTGATTATGTTCCACCCGCTGAGCGCGGACCAGATCAAGGAAATCGTCGGTATCCAGTTGCGCGGCTTGCGGAAACGGCTGGAGGAACGCGAAATTACGCTGGACCTGACCGAGGCGGCGCGCATGGAACTGGCGCAGGAAGGATTCGACCCGGTGTTCGGCGCCCGTCCGCTGAAACGCGCCATCCAGCGGCACATCCAGGACGCCATCGCACTAAAAATCCTGCAGAACGAAATCCATGCGGGCGATCACGTGACGGTGGACGCGAAGGACGGCGAGTTCGTGTTCCAAACGGACTGACGTCGGCAGGGTATCAGAGGACGGTGTCGCGCGTGAAGTACTTGATCATTCTCACGCGGGTACCGTCCTTTGTGCTGTCGATGGCCACGTCGTCCATCAACGCGTACATCAGCGCGATGCCCCGCCCGCTTTCCGCCATCGGGTCCGGCATGGACGGCTCTGAAGGCTGGAAACCCGCGCCGGTGTCGGCAACTTCGATGCGCAGATGATCTTCGAAGTGGTGGGCGTGGATGGTGACGGGGGGAACGATGTCGGACGCGCCGCCGTAGCGGACGCCGTTCATGCATGCCTCGCACACGGCCAGGAGGATATCGGCCACCTGGCGCGGCTCGAACGGCAGACTCTCAGCGATACGCTTCACTTCGGTCCGCGTAACGCGGACATCGGCAAGGTTGCGGCAGGTCAGGCTCGTCGTGTGAGCGACAGAACAACACATAAAAAAAGACAGGACATCAGGGGCAGACGAATCTACCGAAAACCATTATATAACAATCGGCGAGCAAGGGAAACCTGTTTTCAGGGGTCAGGACTCAGGACTCGGATCCGGGCATCTGTCGTCAATCCTGAATCCTGAATCCCGAATCCTGTATCCTTCCGAATCACGCCGACGGTTCGGTTATCTCGTCCGGTTTGTGCTGGCGGCCGGTCAGGTACACACCCAGGCAGATAAGCACGGCGCCGCTCAGCAGGGGAATACTGAGTTTCTGGCCCTCGAACGCCATCCCAAGCGCGAAACCGACCACCGGCTGAATGAAGATGAACGCGCCGATCACTCCGACCGGCATGTGTTCCAGGCACGCGTACCACAGCGTGTAGCCGATGACCGTGCACGGTATCACCAGGAAAGCCAGCGCCCACCAAGTTTCCGGCCGGGTCGGCAGTTGGGGAAATCCCGTCCGTACGGTGCATTCCACCATCAGAAACAGTGCTCCGAACGCCAAGGCCCACGTGGTGACCGAAAGAGGATGGTAACGGTCCACCAGTGGTTTCCCGATAAGAGACACCAGCGACTCGGTGAAGAAGGCCAGCAATATCAGCGCCATGCCCACGGCATATCGCGGTTGCCACCCCTCGCCGGAAATGGCGGAACGCGCCGCCAGCAGGTAAGCCCCAATAAAGGCGAGCACGATTCCGCCCACCTGCCGTCGGTTCAAGCGCTCGCGCAGGAAAACCGCTCCCATCAGCGCCAGTATCACAGGCTCCAGCGGACTGGCAAGCGCTCGGTCCGTGGCTGAGGAGTACAGAATCCCCTCATACACCAGCACGTAGGAAACCGCGATACCCACGAAACCCATCACCGCCGCGAGTCCGTAATCGGTGCGTTTCATCCGCACCGGCGTGCGCCGGGCAAAAAGGATGACGGCCATCAGAACGGTGGTGAACAGGAACCGCCACGCCGCGGTCACGTCCGGCGTCATTTCCTTCAACGCGATGTCTGCCGCCAGATACGACGCGCCCCAGATGACGTTTTGCATGGCCATCAGGGGAACGGCATACCGGGCCACGAACCGCGCCAGTCCGCTTTTTCGAGGTGATTCGGTCACGGCAAAGGATATGGACCGGGGAAGCGGAAGGGTCAAGCGATTCTTGGGAGCCCATACGGGCTACCGGCTGAACCCTCTGTTCCCTAACGTTCCAGCGTCTTCAGGATGGACTTGACGGTGATGGCGTCGGTAACCAGTTCCGAAATCACGCCCAGCCGCGCGGCCGTGATGAGCACCCGCGCCTTTGCCTCGCCCGTGGTCAGCAGAACCGTACCGAGTCCCTCGCCGGTTTTGCGTCGTCGCTCGGCGCAGGCCACCAGGTGGCGGGGACCGGCGCTGACCACCAACGCATTGATGCGGGCGATCTCGTCATCCGACTCGGGATCGGGCTCAACAAGCCCGTCCTCGGTCACCAGGTGCCCTCCAATGTCGCCGATCACGCCTTTCACCTCCAGCCGGGCGCGGTCTTCCGGCGACATCAGGCCGGACATGCGGAGGAAACTCCCCTCGCTTTCCAGTGCGCCAACACCCGAGATCATCGTGTCGGCCTGATCGATGAGCGGAAGCGTTTTACTCGCGTCAGAAATCGGGCCGAAGATTGTGGCATAACCGCGTTCCGAGCGCAGGAACTTCCAGATGATTTTCAGTTCGTCCGGCTTGTCAATAAAGTCCTTCGTGATGAAGGCCGGGGTGCCGAGTCGCGCGGCGTCCTGGGCGCCTATGCGTTCCGCGGCGACCCGGGCCAGGAAGTTCGCGCTGGATTCATAAGCGATACGGTAGGAGGGATTGTCCGGGGTCATCGACATGATGCCGATCAGCGGGAAGAACAGCACGTCCGGCTTCGGCGCGGCGGACAGGTTTTCGACAAGCGAACGAACACTGCTTCCAAAATGGAGGCCGATGATGTGGGCTCCAGCGGACGAGAACGCCGAGAGATAGGGAGCGTAGTATCGTCCGATACGGGCGAGGCGGTCCGGCGTGGTCAAGCGCCCGCGTTTCGCCGGCATGGGGACGATTACAATACGCTCGATGGATGCAAACGCCGGGTGCTTGCGCAGTCGGTCCACCAGTTCGCGGTCGCGCAGAAGGGCAGGGCTTTCAGTGCGCAGTTCGGCCGGGCCGGTGAACACCGTGCGGGCGGTGAGCCACCGGCGTTCCTTCGCCTCGCGCAGGCGGCGCGTCACGGTGGCGAGGCTTTTGCCGATCAGTGCCGCGATTTCCGCGTTGTCATATCCCGTTTCGTCCAGCAATGCGACCAGCGCGATTTCCAAATCCTCGGCGGTCCAGCGTCCGACAGAAGCGTCCATTATGCCTGCACCCTTGCGTTATTACATCAAGATTGACGCATTCCATCAGTGCGTCCCGCTTTCATGCTTGCACGGTAAGCGCCATCGGGTCAAACGGAGCGGTATTTCAGCGGCGGTGCGCGAAGGTCCAGCGGCTGTTGGCGAAGAAGTTCCAGAAGGTGACGCACACGGTGGCCAGCATCTGGCAGAGGATGTACGACCTGGAGATGCCGTGGAACAGGCGCAGGCGGTCGTAAAAGAGGAACATGAAAAAGTTGTTCAGCGCCAGTCCGACAAGGTTTACAATCAGGAAGGCGGCAAACTGGTTCGCAACATCCGGAGCCTTGTGACGGAAGGTCCAACGTCGGTTCCAGTAGAACCCGTTGAACACCGAGGTGGCAAAACCGGCACTGCTGGCAAAAAGCACGGCCAGTGTGGAAGTACTGCGCAGGAGCGTTACGACAATCTCTTCTACTATCAGGAGGATGGCAAAGGAACTTGCGCCTACCAGGCAGAATTTGATGAACCGGCGAACCACGGGTTGGTGAAAAGGCGTGCGTTCTTTTATCATGCTTGCTCCGATGGCTAGTTTACACTGTGGCCCGGATTCAGTTCAAATCCAACGACCAACTCGGACTTGAGCGCGCCCTGAACGCTAGTATGCTCATGAGGCTTATCGAAAGGACCAGATACCGATGCTGAACCACTTTCCCGTTATGATAATCGCTCTCTTCCTCATTTCGCTGTGTGTTTGCGTCAACGCCGTTGCCCAGACGCCCGAAACCGGCAAGATGATGACACGCTGGGCGAAAATGGTGGCGCCCGACCTTCCGTTGCCGGAATACCCGAGACCGACGATGGTTCGGCCGGACTGGCTGAATCTGAACGGCCCGTGGCAGTTCGACGATGCGAAGGACGGGGAAGCCCCGCCCCTCGGCCGCGACCTGAAGGAGCGCATCCTGGTGCCCTTCGCCCCGGAATCGCGGCTCAGCGGTATCCACCGGCACGCGGAACGCGTCTGGTACCGGCGCACCTTCGAGGTACCCGCCAAGTGGGCCGGAAAACGCTTGATGTTGCACTTCGGCGCGGTTGACTGGGAGGCCCGGGTGTGGGTGAACGGCGTCGAAATGCCCGTTCACAAGGGCGGCTACGACGGTTTTTCGTTCGATATCACCAAGGTCCTGAAACCATCCGGTCCCCAGGAAATCGTGGTCGGCGTATATGATCCGACGGACCGGGGTCCCCAGCCCCGCGGCAAGCAGGTGCTCAAACCGCAAGGAATCTTCTACACTCCCACCACCGGTATCTGGCAGACCGTGTGGTTGGAACCGTTGCCCGAGGCTTACATCGAGCGGTACACAGCGGTTCCGGACATCGACGCCGGCGTGGTGCGCGTGAAGGTGTCGGTGGCGGCCATGACGCTGGGCAAGCCCGTCACCGTCAGCGTGATGGACGGCTCGCGCAAAATCGGCGAAGCGACAGGCGAACCCGGACAGGACATCGTGATTCCCGTTCCGAACGCGAAACTGTGGTCGCCGGAACGCCCCTTCCTGTACGGACTCCGGGTGTCGCTGAGCGACGTCGGCAAGACCATCGACTCGGTTCGCGGCTACTTTGGCATGCGCAAGATTTCCGTCGGGCCGGACGAGAAGGGCGTAACACGCATCCTGCTGAACAACAAGTTCGTGTTCCAGATGGGACCGCTGGACCAGGGGTTCTGGCCGGACGGCATCTACACGGCGCCGACAGAGGAAGCGCTGAAGTACGACATCGCCATCACGAAGAAACTGGGCTTCAACACCACCCGCAAGCACGTGAAGGTGGAGCCGGAGCGCTGGTACTACTGGTGCGACAAAATGGGCCTGCTGGTTTGGCAGGACATGCCGAGCGGCAACAATGACACGCCGGAAGCGCGCAAGCAGTACGAAGCCGAGATGAAAGCGATGATAACCGGCCGGAACCGGCATCCCAGCATCATCATGTGGGTCGTGTTCAACGAAGGCTGGGGCCAGTTTGACACGGAGCGCATGACCGGCGTCGCCAAGTCGCTGGATCCGTCCCGTCTCGCCAGCAATGCAAGCGGATGGACCGACAAGGGCGTGGGCGACCTCATCGATATCCACGTGTATCCGGGACCCGGGTCGCCAAAGCCGGAAGCAACCCGCGCGGCGGTGCTGGGCGAGTTCGGCGGTATCGGTTGCTACATCGAGGGGCATCTGTGGGTTTCAGAGCACTGGGGTTATGTGAGTGCCTCGGACAAGAACGACCTTCAGCGCATGTACGACAAACTTCTGCGGCGCGTGTATCAACTGAAAGATACCGAAGGCCTCAGCGCCGCGATCTACACCGAAATCACCGATGTAGAGCGCGAATGCAACGGACTGCTGACGTACGACCGCGAAGTGGTGAAAGGCGCTATCGACCGCTACGCGCGCGCCAACAAGGGCCTTCTTCCTCCGCTGGGACGGCTGGAAATGCGCCTGCCGACCTCCGAGGAAACCGGACAGACGTGGAAGTACATGACGGTGAAACCGGCGGACAACTGGGCCGATCCGGATTTTGATGATTCGGCATGGAAAAGCGGTCCCGGCGGTTTCGGAACGAAGGAAACCCCCGGCGCGATTGTCCGCACCGAGTGGAGCACGTCGGACATCTGGTTGCGGCGTGAATTTGATTGGACGCCCGCGGGGCGCTCGGCGCTGGAACTGCGCCTTCACCACGACGAAGACACAACCGTTTTCATCAACGGTAAAAGGGTGTTCCACGAAAACGGATACATGACCGTCTATGATGAATATCCGCTCAGCCGGGAAGTGAACGCGTTGCTGAAGAAAGGGCGAAACGTCATCGCCATCCACTGCCGGCAGACACGCGGCGGCCAGTACATCGACGCCGGCATCGGCATCCGGCATCCCGTGCCGTCGAAGTAAACGGACACTACGAACGGGCCTCCGGAGCGCACTGCCGGAGGCCCGTTGTTCGTTTCGCACCACCACGATATGGACCAATTCCGACAAAGTGCTTTATTCAGGATACTCCCGCTCGCCCGCCGACAGCCGGATTCGGCCCGGTCTGTAGGCATTCAGAGGCAGGGTGTGTATTAGTCAGTAATAGGGGCATCGGATCGACCGGTGTCCCTGACACGTTTCGCCTCTGGCGTCACGCCTGTTTTTCACAAGGAGAAGCAAGAATGCGATGCAAGTCTCCCCTGCTGTTGGCCGCGCTCGCGGCCCTCGCCCTGTTATGCCCACCTTCGCGCTCCGCCATATCCGTGACCGGCATGACCGCCACGGGGACCGGAGCGCCTTACGACATCTCCTACATCCTGAACACCGACGCCGCGACGGCGACTGTTGAGGTATTGAATGCCTCCAACACCGTCGTGAAATCGGAGGTATTGACGGGAGCGTATCTCTCCCGTGGCACACACCACTACTCCTGGGACGGCAAGGACAACGGCGGAACGGCTGTGGTTAACGGCCAGTACCGCGCCCGCATCACGGCCACAGCCAATCCCGTTCCCGCGGGCGGCACCCCGCTCTGGGGGCCGGTGGACATCGCTTCCAGCAGTTCCGCGCCCGTGCGCTACGGTTTCTGCGTCAACCGCAATCCGGCCAGTCCCTATTACGGGCGCATTTACGTCAGCGACTACAGCAACGATACGATCCGCGTATACACGGCGGACGGCACCAAGGTGCTGGACATCAGTTACAAGAATTCCGCCGATCCAAATGACCCGTTCCATTTCTTTATGGCGGGCGTGCGCGGCCCGTACATCGGGCAGGACGATCTTCTGTACGTGAATGTCCAATCCGACTCAAGCATTCCGCACGTTTCCGGTTGCTACGTGATGAATCAGGACGGCACCAACGTGCAACGCCTGTTCGACACACCCGACCAGCAGAGGTCTCTGGTCGTTACCGGACCGAATACCGACCGGTGGTTCTACTACTCGCAGACCCCGGCGCAGGCAGAGTCCAGCCCGGCCACCATGTATTTCCAGGCCGAATATCAGTATCAGACCGCCTTCCTGAACAACACGATTGACCCAACCGCTTTCGGCGGTTCGATGGATATGTTCGTTGTTCTGGACAAAAACACCGATCCAACGGGCCATTCCACAACCAACACGATCTATGCCCGCGTGAACCAGGTTGGCACCACTGCCGGTGAAAGCAATGTCGTGAAGTTCGACTGCGACAACGCCGATCCTCTTTCCGGCTACTGGACGCGCGACCTGAACTTCAACGCCAGCGCCACCATCCCGAATGCCGCGGCTGGCGGCTCCACAGGACGCGGACTGGGCATGGCGCCGGACGGACACCTGTGGACAACTTATTCGCATGCCACCATAGCCACTCGCGGTTATTACAAACTGGACAAGGCGACAGGCGCGAAGCTTGACCAGATAACGGTTCCTTCCGGCCACGGTAAACCCCGTTTCAACACCTGCGACGCCAAAGGCAACGTGCTGGGTTTGCAGGCTTCGGAAACTGCAACCAACACGTATGCCAAGTGGCTTACGATGTTCGCCCCGACCGATTCGGGGAGCACGGACACCACAACCAGCGCCGCATTCACCGTGACGGGAGGTTCACTGCCGCCGATCAACATCACCCAAGGTCCCACGGTAGCGTTCCTGTCCTCCAACGCCGCCACCATCACGTGGACTACCAATGTGGCATCGACAACCACTATGGCCTGGGGTCTTTCAGAGGCCTCCCTGCCCAATCAGGCAACCGGCGCTTCGGGTGTTACGGCGCACTCCATCACTCTGAAGGGTCTTTCGAAAACCACGCCGCACTTCTTCTATGTGCGGTCCGAAGCCGACGGTTACGCCGCCGCGCAATCGGCTATCCTTTCGTTCACCACGAAGGACACGCTGACCATCAGCAACCTGGCGGCCACCGCGCAGATGACCACGGCTAATGTGACGTGGACAACGGATAAGCCGACCACCTCGGTTGTGCTGTACGGCACGTCTCCGGACTTCCTGCCCCTCACGGCAACGGGAGCCTCGGACGTCACCAGCCACACGGTGAACCTGGCCGGCCTGACGCCGGGAACGACGTACTACTTCGTGGCGCAGTCCGAATCCGCAACGGTGGAACTGACAAGCACGCAGGAGTCGTTCCTTGCCACCACCAACGCGCAGGGTTATCGCGTTCGCAATCTCAGCACGTTCGGCGACTTCCGCTACGGCCTCGCGCAGGACGTGACAATCGGCGCCGGTGTGACGCTGAACAAACGCGGCGTACCGAATGCAGTGAACGACGCGGCCGTTCCGGACCTGCCGGAAGGCGTGGCCAACCACGCGATGGCGGTTTCGGGCGGTTATGTTTACATCATTGGCGGCCGGCATCCCGCCACAACGAAGAACATCGTGTACGTGGCGCCCATCGATTCCAGCGGCAACGTTGGAGCGTGGACGGAAACCTCGCCCCTCAATGAAGAGCGGTTCCTCTCCTGCCACGCGGGATTTGCGTACAACGGATACGTATATGTCGTTGGCGGAGGAACACCAACCACGCTGTTGACAACCGCGTACGCCAGGCAGAATCCGTTGGACGGAACTCTCGGCCCATGGGCCGTGGCCGGATCGTTCCCGGAAGGCACCGGCAACGAGCGCGATTACGGCGCTGTGTCGGTTTACAGAGGCAGGGTGTACTACAGCGGCGGCGAAACAAATGCCGGTGCTTCGGTCGCGACCACCTACTACGCCGATATCCTGCCGGACGGGAAACTCTCCGCCTGGAACACCGCCACCGAACTCCTGCCAGCCACACGCCAGCGCCACTTGATGGCGACGGTCGGCGACCGCCTGTACGTCTGGGGCGGTGAAACCGATGCGGCGGCGCTTGTGTACGACAACCTCACATCCACCCTGCCGAACGTCGGTCCGTGGACCACGACAGGCAATGCATTGGCCGCCGGACGCACCGGTTTCGCAGGTGGCGTCGTACGCGGTAATGCCCTGATGATCGCCGGCTGGGACGGCTATGCTCGAACAGACAAGGTTTCGTACGCGCCTATCGCGGCAGACGGAACCATGGGCGACATGGTAGATGCCACCCCGACCTGGAAATCAGCGGAACCGTTGCAGGATTTGGACGGTGTGGCCTGGCAGGACCGCTTCTACGTTGCGGGCGGCCGCGCCTCCGACGGCGCACCGAATGCCGACACTACCGCGCGCGCCTTTGCGGCTTCGCTGACCTTCACGACCGACGCCAACTACGCGCCGGTCGGACGTTACGAGTCGCAGGTCTTCGACCTCGGCAAGCTGGAAGCCCTGCAGTCGCTGGCGTTGACCTCCACCGGCTCCGTGTCGATGGTTGCCCGAACGGCGGGCGAGGACGGGGTGTGGTCCGCTTGGTCGGCTCCATCGCCGACCATTAACTTCGCCGGCGCGCAGGCACGATACGTGCAGTTCGCGTTGACCCTCACGTCAACGGGAGCGGCATCGGCCAGCGCATCGGCGGTGACGCTGACCTACGGCACGCCGCAACCGCTGGGTATCGAGGATGCCCGAAACGCACTGCGCTTCTGGTCCGGACTTGGCGTCGCCACAGTGGACGACAAGACGCGCCTGGACGTGACGGCGGACGGGATTATCTCGATTCTGGACGCCGTGAAGATCAACCACCCGTAACCCGGATTACCGGATGACTCAAACAGCGGCGGCTCCACCCGGTTCGGGTGGAGCCGCCGCTTCTTCGTGATCCAAAAAAACAACAATGGCGCCACCGAGTCTGTTGACCGGGCGCCATTGTTGCCGACTTCAGGCCAGGGGAGACAATCCTGTAGGTCCGACGTTACGCCGCAATCCGATCATTGCGAAGGCGCCTCCCACTAGCGCTCACCGCACGGATTACCGCGTGCGAACAGTCTCAATTCCGCGGACCTGTTTGCCTGAGCCGCAGGCGCTTCGCGTTTTCGCCCGGCCGTCCTCCCACAAGAAAACCGGGCCGCTCCGCGCACAACTGCCATGCTGGAACAGTTTTCAGACATTGCCAAAGAACGGATTTGTTCCCGAAACTATCACCCGGTCCAGATTCAAAATGCGGGATTGCGGATTCAGGCAGGTGCGCGTGCGGGACCAATGGTTGGACGGAGCACTGGCGCTTGCCAGCGAATCCGTATGACAGGCTTTTACTCCTGGCCTGTGAATGCAGATTGTACGGGCCTCGGGTACACACAATGTGCCCCTACTCGATTTTCAACACGGGCTCGAATCCACGGTCGTACGCATCCCAGAACTCATCTTTCACGGTTTGATACATCCCGAAAAGGCCGTCGGCCCGGGCGCGTGGATTCACGTTGATGATTTTCTTGGCGCGGGTCTTCGATTTCCTTGATGCCGTCAACTGAGGGGCATTCCGCCGTATCACCCCCGAAGACGGCCGGTCCGTGCCGTCCGGATTGATGATACCGTAGTCGCTCTGTTCGTTGGAGCGGTAGCCGCCCGGATACCACCAGAAGAAAATCCCGTCGCTGTCGGATTCCTTCGCCATCTTGTAGAACGCGTTGAAAAACTCCGCCTGGTACTTGAGACGCTGTTTCGAGGCGTAATCCGTTCCCGGTTCCCATGCGCTGACGCCGACTTCCGCCCAGACGACCGGCTTGTCCGGCGCCACGGCACGCGCCCAGGCGACTTCGAACATCCCGTGCTTCACGTTGTCCCACGTCCCGATGCGCCCGTATGCCTCGGGGGCCAGGAAGTCCACGGCCTCAGCCAGTTTCGGAAATTCGTACGGCATGAACATCGAGCCGTCATACGTCGGGTTGCCGGCCTCGGACATGCGGAACGACACCAGGTGGTTGGGATCGACTGACAGGATATCGCGGCGCGCACGGCCGTAACGTTCCTTCAGAAGTTCGCCTACGAAGTCGCGATAGTCGACCACCATCTTGCGCCACTCGCCGTCCCGGCTGATCTGTTCGTCGGAGGGGTTTACCGCCGCGCCGGAGGCGTCTCTTTCCGCGCGCCATCCCCACGCTGATTCCGCTTTGGCAAGCGAACCGTAACGGTTCGCGATCCACTTGTTCCAAAGGTCGTCGTATGCTGTGCGGTCGCGTTGCGGACCGAGGTTCGGTTCCCAGGCGAGGTCGTAGGCGAAGATGGTGTCATTTTGCGCCAGGAGGTATTCCTCGATGATGGGGCGGATTTGCGGCCACTGAGCGTCCCAGTCCATTGGCGTGCCCGGGCGCAGGGAAAGATTCACCTTCAGCCCGCGTTCACGGCACAGGCGCAGGATATCCAGCAGGTTGCCCGATTCCAGCGAGCGGCCGTAGCAAAAAACGGAAACAGAGTTCAGCCCCAGCGCTTTCACGCGGTCCAAGTCGCGCTCGATGATGGCGGAATCGTATGCCTGCGGGTCCATCCAGTACTCGAAGGAGGTCCAGTCTTCGGCGTCGCGCGCGATGCCGGATGATGGCATATAGTTCACGCCGTGGGCCTTCCAGCGTTGGCCGTTCAGTGTAAAATACCCTTCGTTCGTTGTCATGTAATTGGGATGATCGTTCGTTTCCACGAAGTGAATTTCGTGCTCTATACGGTCCACCACGTCACCCCTCTCGATCAGCGTCGTTTCCACACGGTGGGGAAGGGCAGAATCACCCGCTGTCCAAGGCTCGGAGACCGTGTTGACGGGATTCTGCCACGCTTGCGAGCGTCGAACGTGTCCCTGCCAGTCACGAATCTCCACCTTCACGTACGTCTTCTCGGTGATTGCGCCGACGACCTTCGCACCAACCGTCACCGGTTCGCCCGCGAACTGCGTGGACCAATCACTACCCGCTTCCGCCAGCCACGGCCCGTCGAACCGCTGAACCAGACGGGTGAGAGCGTCGGTAAAGGTTTTTGAGGCGAGGAACTTCGCATCCGTAACTCCGAACAGCGCCCAGCAACCGCCTTTGTAACGCCCGTCGGTATGTATGTACAGCGCGCCCGGCGTACCGCAGGGCACGCCGGACTTGTTTTTCGCAACCAGAAGAGGCTCAACGCGCGTTTCGCGGTTCTTGCCGAATCCCGCGCCCGATGGCCGGGGGGGCGGTGAGCGAAGAGGACCCTGGACGTCCATCACCCGCGCCTCCTGCACGAATGCCGGGAACGCGGCAGTGAAAACCGTTACCGGATTTGTGATGGTATACGACTTCCATGCCGGATACAGCCCGTCGATCCATTTTCCGGCCTCCGCGGCGGAAATGGGCGCATCGTTCACGGCGGACGTGCCGATGTTTCCGAACCACCACTCGTGCGCGCCGCTGACGGTTCCGGTGTGGCTGAAAGCGAGTCCCACAGTGAGCCTGGCCGCGTTGGCGGGCTTGAGAACGTCCCCGGCGCCGCCCCGGCCGACCGTGCTCGGCCAGTACTTGAAGGCCGATGGCGCCAGTTCGTACCTTTTCCATTTCGTGGTCAGCGGTACAGTGGCAATCCAGCGTGAGCCGTCCTTCTCAATCCACTCCACGGCCAGGGCTCTTGTGTTGGCACCACCCTTGGCGCAGAACACCGTGCGGTCGTGGCCGGCGGGAAATGGCAACTCGATGACGGGCGAAGCGATGGTGTCCCAACTGGTCAGATTCGACACCTTGCCGTGCAGGGCATGCCGGTCCAGGCCGGCTGTCACAACCTCATAGGTTGACTGTGAATTCAAGTCGTTGGCGGCGCGCGACCACTCCGCCGTGTTCTGACGGCGGAAATCCATTACACGATGCGTAGGCGGATTCCACGCGGTGGCCAGGGCGTAGTCGTTCAGGTTCACCCATCGGCCCTTCACCTTGACCAGGGGATTCTCCCAACCGGGAAGTCCGAAAGCGACCAGATGTCCGCCTTTCAGCAGATGCGTTTCCAGCGGTTCGTGAAAGGCCACCGGAAGCGTGCGGGCATTGGGCAGGGCAACCAATCGGGCATTGGACAGGGCATCCGGTTCCAGCGCCTGGTCGAAGCTAAGTATCCGCACCGTATAACCGCCGTTCGTCAATGAACGGCTCACAGATGCCATGACGGAGTTTGATGGAGCGAGGGGCTTGACGATAACGGCGGTCGGTTGTTCGGCGCGGCAGGCGGCGAGACACGCGATTGCGAGGGCGGTGATGATCAGGTTGCGCATGATGGTGTCCACCTGTTTTCCCGGGATTCCGTCCCGGGTTGGATTATGCCGCCCCTTCGGGGCTTTGCCGGTGTGCCCCGAAGGGGCTCCTCAACACAGCCCGGGGTGAAACCCCGGGGAACATATCGCCCGGGGGGAAACCCCGGGGTAATATTCGGGCAACAACTTCACTCGTCCTCGTCAACCACCACCAGTTCGGGATCGAAGGCGCCCGGGCGTTTCACGAGGTCAAGCTCCGCGCCGCATTTGGGGCATTTGAGTTTCATCGCGATGTTCGCGCCGTAGTAGGCAATCGGCGCCAGCGCGGCGGCGCCGGCCAGGACCATACCAATCCTGCTGATGGTTTTCACGGGATCCTTCATCGGGTTTCATCCTTTCGCGTCGGGCATTCATGGGCATGATACCGCCAAACCAATGCTCCGGATGAAAAAAGCCGGGGCCGTCCCGTAAAGAGATCGGCCCCGGCAGGAAGCGCCGGCACAAAAAGCACTTGGCGCCTCGCGTGGTCATGCCCGTAGGCGACCACAAAATAATGATCGTGCACCCTTCGTCGACGCGCGAGTTCCCAAGCGGCCCCCGGCTCAGCCGTTCAGGCCAGGCGTTACCGCAACACACATCGAAAACCTCGTACCGTTGCTCCCTTCCGGTCCTGGCGGAGTTGGAGGGTCGATGTTGCGCGGGACCCAGCCATCATCACGGCTTTGCCGGACCGTTCTCAACAGCCCGGCGCCTCGGTCGGGAGTTCAACCCCGCTGAAGCGGATTGCGGGTTCAGGGCACCGCTGGCTCCCCGTCTAGCACGATCAAACCCGTGTCAGTACCCCTATCATATCGCAACCCGATCCGCTTGTCCAACAGTTGAAAGGTGTTAATCTTTCTCCACATCGCGGGCGAAGCCCTCGCGAACATCGGTCCACAAATCGTACCGCGTCAGCAGGCCGCTCGAGAAGAGGCAGATGCCTTCAACGCCCGTGTTCCGGATGCAATCCACGGTGCGATGGAACCGCTCCGGCGATGGTTCCGCGTCGCGGAACAACTGGTTGATGGCGAATCCCGGCCACAAACTGCGGTAATCCCGCGCCCATTCCTTCTGCTGTTCGATGCTCTCGGCCAGTAGAATCATGTACGTGTCGAAGTCGCCCGGATAGTGGTCGCGGTAGTCCATCGGCATGGCGATATCCACCCAGGGGCCGAATGTCTGCCAGTCCTGCCCGATAAAGCGCCCGGACTGCACGGCGTTTTTGAATAGCGCCGCGGAGATGAGCATCCCCGGCTTCGCCGCGCGGACGGCTTCGGCCGCCTCCCGCGCAAACCGGGTGATGGCATGGGTTCGGTACCGGTAGAAGAAATAGTCCAGGTCATAGCGACCGCCGGGGAATGAACTGCCTTCCAACAGAAAACGGCTTTTCATCGCGCGTGGAAGAACGTCCCAGTTCGGGGGCAGAACGCGCGGGCTCTGCTCCCAGTGCGATTCAATGTACGGCCGGTCGTACTGGTCGTGGTAGAAAGGCCGGTCCGGGAAGGCGTCGGTCACGTGTCCGGCAAACCGCGGAATCTCCCTCAGACAGTAATCGCAGAAGCAGTAGCGGTCCGGAGCAAGATCGCCCGGGTAGCGTATGTAGTCATGGTGAACGGCCTCCACGTCGTAGCGTTCCGCGAACTCGGCCATCAGGGGAATCAGCCACTGGTCGGCGTAGCCGGGCCTTTGGGCGGGGCACATCCACACCGAATGGTACGTTCGACCGCGCAGGGCTTCTGATGCTGTGGTTCCGCCTTCCGGATTGCGCATGGCCCATTCGGGGTGCTCGTGGTAGGCGGCGCCGGTGGCGCTCTCCATGAAGTCGATGAACCACGCGTGGACGCGTATGCCGCGTTTGGCGCACTCCGAGACAAGGACCGCCGGGAAATCGAATTCGGTGTAACCTTCGGCTACGGCCTGAGGGAAGAGGCGGGAAGGCCAGTGGATGCCTCCGCCGGTCTTGAAGCACATGGCGACCAGATTGATATGCGCATCCTGCAACTTCTGAGCGAAGGCGGAAACCTCCGGTGCGGTTTTCCCGGCCTCTCCCGGGTTCGACCACACACCTCGAATCTTCAGCCTGTTTTCCAGTTTGCTGTCTGCGGTCATGTGCTTTCCTTTGCTGTGAACCGACAATCATATGGTGCCCGGCTCCACCCTCCCGGACGCCAGGCCATGGCACGCATTATGCAACATTGTATGAGCGGATTCGCTCATCAAGTCCCGGATTTGACATCCGCGCTTGCTTGTGACGCAGAGTGCGGTGTGGGCATTGCGCCCTGACGGATTCGAGCCGGCGATCCTGCCGGTCTCACGACATGGAGGTTTCTTTATGAAACGTTTCATCCTGCCGGCAATTCTGCTGGCCGCAACAATTCTGACCGAGCCCGCCCGCGCGAACGGCGGCTATTATGTCGCCGGCGACTTCAATGGCTGGAATCCCGCAGGTCTCGCCATGACGGATGTGGGCGGCGGCTACTGGGAAGTCGAACTCCCGACGAATGTGGAACCCGGCCGCCACGAATTCAAAGTGACCAAAGGAAGTTGGGACGTCAATTTCCCAAACTCCAATTCGTGGTTCTACAAACGGCCTGTTCCGAAAGGCCCAATTGACACACCACTGAAGGTCACCTTCGACTCAAACACCTACAACGACGACTGGTGGGGGAAAAGCAACCTGATCATAGTCAATGACGGTATTACGGACTGGACAGCCGTTGGCGACTGGCAGGGCTGGAATAACGGCAATCCCGCAACCAAGATGGTGGAGGTTTCTCCCGGCGTGTTCATGTACGAAGCGGTACTCGCACCGGGTACCTACTGGTACAAAGCCGTGAAGACCGGAACGTGGGACGCCATCGGAGCGGACAACCGCGCGATTAACGCCGACAGCCTGCAGTTCACGGTGAACCCCGGCGACGCCACGACCCAGTTCTATGTGAACACTTCGTGGAGCGCCATCAGGGTGGGACCGGGCGGTCCCGGCGAAATCCCGGAACCCTCCACCCTCCTGCTGGCCCTTTCGGGCCTGGCGGGCCTGGGCGGTCTGCGCCTTCGCAAGCGCTGATTCATTGGCTGATGTGTCGGAAAAGGGGACCCTCGCGGGTCCCCTTTTCAGTTGTCAGGTATCGGGTGTCAGGTATCAAGTCGTCACGTAGTTTGAACAGGCGTTTCGGATCGAAAGGTCGGTCTGACACCTGACACCCAATTCCTGACACCTGCCTATGGATCCAATCCCACAGAGCGGCGGAGGAGGTGTACGGCGTCGTGAAAGTCGATCTTACCGGCCGAGTCTCCGTCCCGCACGATGTCCAGCCTGTCCATATTGGCCTGCGTGGCAATCATCAATCCGGCCGCGACACGGATGGCGCTGTGTGCGTCACCGGTGGACCAGGCCGGCAAAAGAACCAGTACCCGCCGTGAGATGGTGTCATTGTGGAGGCCTCCATTCACCACCAGAATCCGGCGGGAGGAGGCGTCCGCAAAGAGGCCTCCGTTAACGACCAGCACCCGGCGCGATATGGCATCCGTTCGCTCAATCTCCTGGGATTGCGCGGCGGGAACGCACAGACAGGCCAGCGCGGCTAAGCCGACTCTAACGCTGATTCGTCCCCTCATGGCCGGCTCGCTCTCGCCTGCAAGGCGGAAACTCCCAGGCTCAGGTTAATGCTTGCTTCCCACACCGAAGACGCCGTATCGCCGCTGACCTTGGTCGCCTGGACAATGGTATCCTTGCCGTAATATGGCACAACGCGCAGAGCAACGCTCCAACTCGACGGCAGATTCGTTGCCGTCATTCTTACCGTTACCGTTGTGAGTGGAGACACGTCCACCGTCGCGTAATGATCCGGTGTTGTGATTACGAAGTGCGGATCCTCCGGGCAGGCTACTCCGCCGATGCTGTCGATGGTAACGCAAGGTGCATCCTGGGCAGGCCAGATGACGGGATCGGTAACAATGGTGGTGCTGATGGTGGCCGCAGGATAAGCTGATATCGTGTTGTTGTAATTTTTGGCCTCAATACGGATGCGCCCCAATCCGCCGCTTCCGGTCGTGGTCGCTCCCTCGGCACGGAGTGTGCCACTGCCGGTCAGGGTGTCCGCAATGATGCGGATGCCGCCACCGGATCCACCACCCGCGCTACCGCTTGCGCCAACAACCGATATCTTGCCGGAGATGGTCGCCGTGCCTCCCACGCAAAGCAGAATCGCGCCGCCTCCTGCTCCGCCATCGTTCATGCTGTTGCCGTGCCCGGTACCGCCTGATCCGCCGATTAAAGGAATTACCTCCCGATTTCCGTACAAAGGTCCCACAACTCCATACCCGGAACCGGTTACGCCGGCCGTTCCGTAACTGCCTCCGACGCAGATGAAGGCCCCGCTTTCGGGCTGACCGCCGCCGCCCGGCCCGTGCCCGCTACCGGTCGGCTGGGTGGGCGATTTTCCGGGTCCGCCCGGGAATCCTCCTGGTCCCGGTTCCGTGAGTGATGCCGAACTCACAAATGCTTTCGCGTTCAAATCAACCGTTCCGGCTATCATTGCGTCGTTTTGCACAAGCCATACTACAGGCGCGCCGGTTGGATGGTTGCGGAAGGAAACGGTGACTCCGGAAGGAATGCTGACAGACGAGTACTTGAAAACCACAGCCCACTTCGCCGGATCGTAAATCCCCTTGCCCGTGTTGGCGGAGTTGTTGTCGCTCCAAACGCCGGTGACGGCTTGCGTCAGGTCAATCTGGACGCTGGACGTTGGATTGAACGCACCGTCCGAACCGTCAGACGGAACGTTGATGCCGGCATATACCGCGGCGGGTGCGAGAAGAACCGTCAAAACGCTCAGCATCAAACGAAGTCGGCCCGATACGTTCGAAGAAGAAAGCACCATAGGTCCGAAACCTCCTGTTGTATCGTTGTCGATCGCGTTGCGGTAATAACCGCATGACGACATTGTACATCAGAAAAGGGAGGTTGGGATGTGAAAGGGGACCCTCGCGGGTCCCCTTTTCATCAGGTGTCGGGTCTGTGCGTTACGGGCGAACCCGAATCATCCCGTCGCGGATCACACAACGCACCGAATGGAACGTCGGGTCCGAAGCGTCGAACTGGTAGGCAGAAAGGCGCGTCACCCCCGGAGCAAGCGCCTTGAAGCGGAAATACGTGAGGTCGCCTGGCGTTTTCTTCGGTTCCAAGCTCACCTGCACGGCCACGATTCTGCCCTGTCCCGGCCGGTCCGGATCTGGTTCCAGGTTGTCGGTCAAGTCCCAGTCCAGGTCCTTAGGCGTGGTCACGTCGAGACCCTGGACAATGGCGGGATCATAACCCACCCAGGCAACGAATGCGTTCACCGGTCCGCCCGATTCCAGCACCAACGGGACGTTGAACTCCTCGCCCACGCGCACCTCCACCACAGGAAGATGGAACACAGTGCGATCCGTCCGCGCAAGCCGACTGGTAGCCGAAGCCGGGCTCATTCCCACCAGCGGGTCGTATGGTTCGAAAAGGGGTGGCGGAGGAGCGTCGGGGCGGACGTGCTTCAGTTTGGCAAACGGATTGTAAACGAACTCCTCGAATGTGGTGATGTATTCCAGGTCGTCGAGCGACACGCTCCTCGTCCCAAACGGATCCAGCCCCTGGGCGGGCGGAACTGCGGGCGGCTGAGCCGACGCGCCGGCAAGCGATATCCAAAGCGCCGCGGCGGCGACAACCGTTCGGCGCATCCATTGTCCGTTGACCCATTTCATATACCGGAACCTCCCGCTCTCGTCCCTCCGCGCCCGCAGTACCATTACGGGCCGCGGTACTCCTAACATACCCTTGGAGCACAGCGGTACACGCCGCTCTGCTATATTGTATAACCCCGGCCCGTTGTCGCGGCGAACGCGCGCACAGGCCAATGGAACGGAACACCAAGGTAACATAAAGCCATGAGCAAGCCCATCATCAACGGAGCCGTCATCGGATACGGCGGCCAGTTCAACATGGGCGGTCTGCACCTCAAATGCATGGCCGCCAACGGCATCACGCCCTATGCCGCGTGCGACATCGATCCGGCGCGCGTGACAGCGGCGAAGACCGAATTCCCCGGAATCAAAACCTACACCGACTACCACGAGATGCTGAAGGACCCGGACCTGCATATCGCCGCCGTGATCCTGCCCCACAACCTGCACCACGCGGCGTGCGTGGACGTTCTGTCCTCCGGCAAACACTGCATTTGCGAGAAACCGTTCACGCTCACGGTGGCCGAAGCCGATGAGATTGTGAATCTCTCCAAATCGACCGGCAAAACGATGGCCGTCTTCCACAACCGGCGGTTCGACCCGGACCACCTCGCCAAGATGAAACTCATCGGCGAAGGCGCCATTGGCGAAGTCTTCCACATCGAAGCCGGCATGGCCAACTACGCGAAACCTCGCGACTGGTGGCGCTCCGACAAGGCCATCTCCGGCGGTAACCTGTATGACTGGGGCGTGCACTTCACCGACTGGATTCTGGACCTGATCCCCGATCCCATCGAAAGCGTGTGCGCCTGGTATCAGAAACGCGTCTGGTCCGATTACAGCAACGAGGACGAGACGATGTATTCCATACGCTTCAAGTCCGGCAAATACGCCAACCTGCAGATTTCCGGCATTGCCGCCGCGCCGATTCCTCGCTTCCGGATCCTCGGCACGAAGGGCGCCATCCTGCAGTCGCACGAGTGGTCGAATACCTTCACACTGACGCGCGTGAAGGACGACAAAACCGTGGACGAAACGATCGACTTCGAAGCGATGGGCTACGGCGATTCCGCGCAAGCGTGGTATGCGGATCTGGCTGAGCACCTGATCAACGGAACGCCCCTGACCGTTCCGGTGGAAGCCGCGCGCCGCAACATCGCCGTCATTGAAGCCGCGGAACGCTCGGCGGTTTCCCGCAAACCGGAACCCGTTGCCCACGAGGAATGAAGACGTGAAACAGCGCGAATCACCGCCCGTGCCGGTTGCGGTTCTCATCATCCTGCTGGCGTCGCTGGCCTCCGCCGCGGGAATCTACATCCTGCTGACGTACCTGGTACCCGCGCCAAAAACGGCCGATCCCGACGCCTTGAAACCGTTCATCATCGGCCTTCAGTTTCTGGGAGCACTGGCTTTCGTCGTTGGGCTGGCGTTCCTGCGCCTGCGGTTGGAGAAGGACAAGGGTCCGGCGCCGACCATGCGGACCGTCATTGTGTCGGCCGCCATCGGGGACACGATCGGCGTGTTCGGCCTTTTGGAGTACTTCCTCACCGGCTACCGGAACTGGCTGATGTTCGGCGCGTGCCTGGCCTACTTCGCGATCATGTTCCTGGCCCTGCCGACGATACTGCGCGCGTTCAGCGAGAACTGAACGCCGCTCAAGGAGTAATATATGCATTACCGCCGCCTGGGCCGCACCGGCCTGCTGGTCAGCGACATCGGATTCGGATCACTTGAAATCGGCCGCCCGTGGGGCCTGCGCTCCGCCGACGACCCCGGCCTGCCGCCGCCCCTGGAGGACGTGGAACGGCTGATGAACCGCGTGCTCGACCTGGGCATCAACTTCATCGACACCGCCGCCGCCTACGAGGACAGCGAGGAGCGCATCGGCCAGACCATCGCCCACCGGCGCGGCGAGTACATCCTGGCCACCAAATTCGGCGAAGAGTTCAAAACAGGCGTCGGCTCCGACTACAACTTCACCGCCGCCCGCGCGGAGTGGTTTCTGGAACGAAGCCTCAAGCGCCTGCGCACCGACACCATCGACCTCTGGCAGATCCACTGCGGCCCGAACGAGTTGGAAACCGTGACCAGCGAGGAGACCATGGGGGCGATGGTCCGCGCGAAGGAATCGGGGAAAGTGCGTTTCCTCGGCGTGTCGCCCGGAAGTGAGCAGGCCGCGCTGGCCGCCATCGAAACCGGCGTGTACGACACCCTTCAACTGACATACAACCTGTATGACCGCCTGATGGAGAAGAACGTGTTGCCGGCGGCGAAAGCGGCCGACATTGGAATTATCATCAAGTGGCCGCTTGGCGGAGGCGTGCTGACCACCAAGGCAGACCGCCTCGGCGAGGACCAGGCCGAGCGCAAGGTGCAGGTGGCGGCATTCACGAAGGAAGCTGAGAAACGGGGAATCACCCTCAGCGATTACGCCCTTCGGTTCCTGCTGTCCAACGAAGCGGTGTCCACCATCATCGCCGGCACGCGAAGCATCGAGCACCTCGAGGCGAATGCCGCGAACTCGGGGAAGACGCTATAGGACAGGTGTCAGGGATCAGGTGCCAGGTGTCAGGGGTCAGGTGCTGGGTTTCGGTGTCCGCACTGAATCCCGAATCCTGAACCCTGAATCTTGGAATGGTTGACGCGATGCCAAATCGGTTTTATGATGTGTAAGGTATCGCCGGCGTAGCTCAGTTGGTAGAGCGGCTGTTTTGTAAACAGCGGGTCACGGGTTCGAGTCCTGTCGCCGGCCCCACCACGCCTGCAGGGGCCCGAATGGTCCCCTGAGTTCCGTTTACCGGTTCTGTATCTTCTTCGCCTGTTTGTGGATGCTCTTCCACTTCGCCCGCTCGATCCGGGCGGAGCCTTCCTCCTGGCGCTGGGACAGGTAGTCCAGTTCCCGGCTCAGTTTGTGGAAGTTCTCCAGGCGGGCCGGGTCGATGCGTCCTTCGGCCAACGCCTCCAAAACCGCGCAATCCGGTTCGTTTTCGTGGCGGCAGTCCGGGAATCGGCACCCGGCGGCGAGTTCCTCAATGTCCGAAAACGCCTGATGAGCGCCTTCCCGCGCGCCCCACAACTGAAGCTCCCGCATACCGGGCGTATCAATCATCAGCGCGCCGGACGGCAACACGAACATCTGCCGGTTGACCGTGGTGTGCCGGCCCTTGCTGTCCGCCAACCGCACCTCGCGCGTTTTCAGCACATCCTCGCCCAGCAGTCGGTTGACGAGAGTCGACTTGCCGCCCCCCGACGAACCCAGGACGACGCAGGTGACGCCCGGTTGGAGAAAGCCGTTCAGTTCCTCCAGTCCCGCGCCGTTGACAACGCTCAGGGCGACCACGGGCACGCCCGGGTTCCGCGTCGCGACCTCATCCACCTTCAAGGCTGGGTCGTCGCTGGCGTCGGCCTTGGTCAATAGAACAACCGGCGATATACCGCATTCGCGCGACAGAGCCAGGTACCGCTCGATGCGGTTGAGGCTGAAGTCCTGGTCCAAGGCGACGGCAATCAGAACGATATCCACATTGGCCGCCAACGGCTGTGCGACGGCGCGTTTTCCCGGTTCTTTTCGCGCCAGGAGGCTGTTTCGCGGCAGTACCGCGTGAATCAGAGCCCTGGGCGCCGTTTCATCCAGGATCGTCGCCTCGGCCCAGTCGCCTACCACAGGAAGGTCCTGGGCCGTCAATGCGTCGTACATCAGTCGGCCGGTCGGTTCGGCTGGTATCTCGCCTGCGTCCGTAAACGCCAGATACCGGCCCTTAACCTGAAGTGATATGCGAACGGCAACGCGGCCGTCCGCCGTATGTTGCGGGAATGAGGATGCCAGTCGCTCGTCCCAACCGTAATCCGTAAGTTTCAATTTCGTGCTTCTCCATGGTGACGTAACAATGCGACCGGGATGCACGGCTGTCGGAGGACACGAGGAATCGGACGGCGCGGAACGCGCGGGTGGTTGGGGGAACGATTCTCAGCGGGTTGCCGGAAGGCGCATCACCGGTAAAAGGGCTTCTATGCGGTTTTCCACAATCTTCATGACACGCCTCCTTTGGCAGTGGATTCGGGCCGTTGCCGACCCGCCATCAGTATAGCATGGGGAAAGGCGAGAGCGGGACGACGGTCGGCGCATTGGGTCAGTCACAGGTCAACGCGTGCCCTGCACCTACCCGCCCAGCCCGCTCAAACTTCTCAGCAACAGGGCCACGTCGCCCAGGGTGATGGCTCCGTCGGACGGAGTCGGGTATACATCACTGCGGCCCACGGCGATCAGCCGTCCCAGGTCGGAGCACCGTGCGGCCGTGCTTGTCCCGAAGTTCAAGCCCGCCGCCACCCGCAACGCCAAAAAGATGTCCTGCGTATCAAGCGCCCCGTTGCCGTTGATGTCGCCCGTCACCGCGGGCGTGGCCGGCGAGACGAACGTGATGTCGTCCCAGTAACGTGAGTTGGAGAACACGTCCGCCAGTGCGCAACTGGTGCTGTACTCGGTGGGCAGTCCGTCCAGGTGGCCGGGGATACCCGCGAAGTACTGCGGCCGGTTCCGCGCCAGCAACAGCCCCCACACGGTGTCGGCGGTCGGAGTGAACGGTGTGGCGATTCCCAGCGTGGCCAGCGGGATGCGCGCTTCCACGCTCCAGCCGGAGCCGAGGTTGACCTGGGCGGTTTGCCACGAACCGGAGGCGATGTCCGCCGCGGTGGTTCCGTCCGCGTTTATCCTGCGCTCAAGCACGGCCGGAGCCTGGAAGTCAGAGGGCGGGACGTTGACCGCAAACTGGAACAGGTTCGGGTTCGCCCCTGAAATGTCATGCCGATGCGGGGGATCGATGAGAATCTGGATGCTGTCGTCCTCAATCAACAGCGAAGTCTGGTCCGGCATCGTGGCGGAGGCAATGGTCGGCGGATCGGATTCCTGCGCCGACACGGCCACGTAAAGGTTCTCCTCGTCGTACATCACGTATCCGCGCGTGGCCACCGCCGCGTGCGGGCTTTCACCGGTTTCGCGTGTGAAGAACGGGAACACGGGGTTGGCCCATTCGCCGGCGTTGATGAGCCCGTCGATCGTCGGAGGCGTTGTCGCCCTGGCGATCTGCAGAACCGGCACGATCTCCGAGAACGCGAAGTTGGCGGACGCTATCTGTCCGGGCGCCAGGTTGACCTTCTTTGATACCGCCGCGTAGCCCGTCTTCCAGGCGCCAACCTTCCGCTCCGATCCGGAAGGCACGTTCTCGAGAGCATACGTGCCGTCGGCCGCGGAAACGGTGGAGAAATCGCCGCCGTCCGCCACGATGACGGCGCCCGACAGCGGTTCCGGAGCGGGCGGGAACTCCAGCGTTATTGTGCCGGTAAACCTGCCGGGCGCGCCGGAACCCGACTCCACCGCGATACGGGCGGTCTTCGGTGTGCCGTTCAGCACGGCGCCGAGGTAAAGGTGCCCGTTCGCGAATCCGCCGGGCGCATAGGTGGTCACGCCGGTGAAAATCGGCACCAGGTCCGCCAGTTCGTTGCCGAACGACAGGTCGTAGCCAAAGCCGTCGCCCTTGTACTTGCCGTCGGTTCCGTAGCGGAACACGGTCAGCCTCGGGTCGCCGTACACCGGTTCCGCCGTTTCGCCGGCGATAAACAGGCAGTCAGCGCCGTCCGCGACGCCGGCCGTTACCGAGAGGAACGAATAACCGGAGCCAACATCGTTCGGCGTGTCGTCCCAGGTCAAAAACTGTTCTTCGCCGCTTGTGTTGAACACCTGCATGGCATTCGGAACCGAACCGGAACCGGTCAGCAGGAAGAACGTGGTGCCAACAACCGCAATGTCGCGTTGGGAGTTTGTGGCCAGCGGAACCAGTGATGTCTGCGTCCACGCGTTGCCCTCGCCGCGCTTCCAAATCTGGAAGTTGCGGTTGGTGGCGATGCCGAGCCACGCATCGGCGCCCTGTTCCACCAGTGCCAGGGCAACCGGGAAGGCGCCCAGCCCCTCGATCAGCACGGTCGAATCTCCTCCCGTCGCTGAAGCCGTATCGACCGCGCCTTCCGTGGAAGAGATGGAACGCGCCATGTACACCGTATTCCCGTCCGCCGAAACCGCCACGTCGTTGACGCCGGCGGAAACGGGGGTGATGGTCGCCACTGGGGTTCCGTCCGCCGCATCCAGGATGTGAACCGTGCTGGCGGAACTGCCGCGTGATATCGCGAACAACCGCGTATCGGCCGGATTGGGCGTCAGGCCGCGCCCGCTGTTGGAAGCGGTTTGCCCCGGGTAGGCGTACGATGTGTCCAGCGTGTATTCGACAGCCCGTGCCGAAAAACCGACAGCAAAGAGAGCGCAGAACGATGCACAGAAATAGAAAGCGCGACGTGACATGGCTCGGCCTTTCCCACACCTCCGGCTCCGCCGCGGAGGTTGATATCTCGTAAACAAGCGTTCCGGGAACGTAAACTCGTATGGTCCCGCACACTTCCAGTATATAAAAAAGGGGGTGGTCTCCCGTTTCCGGAAGGCCACCCCGCTTTTCAGGACAGGGATCGATTACAGGCCGTTGATCATGCGGTTGATCTTCGCAACGTCCTTCTCGTCGATCTTGCCGTCGGCCACCACGTCGCCATTGGTCAGCGACATGGTCGCGTCCAGCGCCACCAGTCCGGCGGCAACCTTCTGCGCCAACTGAACGTCGGCTATCGACACGAAACCGCTTCGGTCGATGTCACCCGGTACAGCCGCGGGGGCTGTGCCGAGCAGTGTCGCCGTGATCCAGTTGGACGGGTTGTTGTAGGAACTTCCCTTCTGGCTCAGCGAGAAGGCGGACTGCTGGTTCGGAGTCGTCGTGTCGTTGTCGTTGGCGTGGATGTTCAAACCGATCACCTGGTTCAGAACAGGAGCGTTGTACTGGCCGTCCAGGTTCAACCACTCCAGGTAGCCTTCGATGTTGTAGCCGCCCGGAACCGCCTTCACAACGATGTGCGTCGGGTTGCCGGAGCAGTACCACGAGGACTGCTGTGAGTACCAGCGCGCCGTGAGGGCGCCGGTGCCCGGGTCCTTGTCCGCGGAGATAACGATCTGATAGTCACCCGGCAGATCGTAGGCTGTGCGGGTCGGGTCCTGCGGGTCGAGCAGTCCGAGATAGAGTTCGAAGCCGTCGCGGAAGAACAGCTGAGTCTCCGGGGTGTCCGGGAACGACACGACGTCGTCCGTCGCCTTGAGGGCGAAGAACAGGCGGGTCGAGTCCCAGGACAGGTAAACGTAGCTGTGGTAATCCGCCGGTCCTGTCCAGTTGCCCGGAATCAGGTCCTGGATGGCGCGTCCCATCACCAGCGGCGGGATGCGTCCCCATTCGGCGTCGGTAATGTTACCGTCGATGGTCGGAACCACCGGAGCCTGGTAAATGACAACCGGCTGCGGCACCGCGATAGCGCGGATCACCGGTGCGACGAAGTAGTTCGTCGGGGTGTTGTCGGTAACCGTTGTGAAGTCCACCAGAACCGTCAATGTGCCAACGGTCAGGTCAACCTTGGAGATGAGGTTCCAGGCGTTCCCGTTTCCGCCCTGGTTCAGGAACACGTCCGGAAGAACCGTTCCATCCGGCTTGGTGACGCTGAACCGAACGTTCGGCGCCGCGACGATCACGGTGCCATAGCCGTTGTAGTGGTTCTCAGCCAGGTTGTATGTGCCGGCCGCGTTGATGGGAATGGTGTAGAGCACCTTGCCCAACTTGTCGTTCGTGTTCAGGAAGGTTGATCCCGGAGCGAACGTCGTGAGGAACAGGTCCTCCGCGGTGGCCTTGCCCGAACCCAGGTCGGACGGAACCAACGCCGGGAAGTTGGCATCGGGTTGAACGTTCACGTTGGCCGAGTTGGCCGGTACGTTCACGTCCGGGTCCACGATGATGCGCGTCGGCGTGTACTCGACGATTTTGGTCGTCGTGTCCGTGTTGCCGGCGCCGTCGGCGGCCTTCACCTGCAGGAACACGGGCTGGTTGATCGTCAGGCCGCGCAGGTCGTAGGTCGTTTCGCTTGTCGTTGCGAACGGACTGCTGAAGTTGAATCCGTCATACGTCGATGACACGTACACCCGGTAACTGACAACGGATTTGTCCACGGCCGGCGTCCACGTCAGGCGGGCGCCGGGGAATCCGTAGTCCTTGGCGGAGGTCAGGCCGCCGAATGTCGGGGCTACCTGGTCGCTCGGAGTGGCGGAGACCTTCGCGGTGTTGGACGATTCCTCGTTCTTGCCGTTCATGGCCCGCACGGTGTAGTGGTAGGTCACGCCGTCCACCAGGCCGGTGTCCAGCCAGCTGGCCGGAGCGCCCGCAACGGGGGATGTGATGACCTTCACCTTCGGACCGAGTTCGGTCGGAATCAGCGAGCGGTAGATGTTGATCACGTCTGCATACAAAGCCGGTGTGGTCCATTCCACCAGGATTTCGCCGCCCTGAGTGGTGTCCGTGGCCTTGATGTTGCTCGGCGGCTCCGGCGGGTAGGTGAATACCGGCACGCCCGCGTACTGCGTGATGCTGGCGCTGGAGTACTCTTCAGCCGTGAACGGATCCTTGCCGATCGGGCGGATCGTGTAGTAGTAGGTCACACCGGTGGTCAAACCGGAATCCGTGTAGGGGCTGGCGACCTTGGAGGCGACCTTGGTACCCAGTGAGCCCTCAACAGTGGAGCGGTAGATGTCGGCCCCGATGAGTTCGGGGTCGTTCGGCATGGTAAAGAGAACCTTGAGGTTGTTACCAAAGCCGGGGTTCGAGATGACAACGTCCTTCGCGTCCGGCGCGGGCATATTCGTGGCGAACACGCCCAGCGTGGAACTGCCGGCCGTGGCGGCCACTGTTGTGGAGCCGCAACCGAAGTAGAAGTAGTGTCGGTCGGAGTACCGCGCCAGTTCGGTGGTACCGTTGGTGTAGTTGTAAATCCACACGCTCGGATCAGGCGTGTAACCCGTGGCCAGCACACCGCCCATTCCGTCGTCGGTCAGGTTGGTGCCGTTGCGCGGGTTCAGCGGAACGAAGCGCTTACTGGAGGGATATCCCTGGTAGACGATGCGGTCCTGGCTGTCGATCGCCAGGGCGTCGCCGGTCTGCAGAGTGTAGATCGGGAACGCGGTGTCGCGCACGCCGGAGAACGAGAACTTGGCGGGCGAGTACTGTGCGCCGCCTGTGGTGCCCATGTAAGCGCCGTAGTAGATCGTGTCACGCGTGCTGTTCGGCAACAGCTGGTAGTGCTGGCTCGAGTTGTCGTTCGAGGTGAACAGCGTGGTCTTCGCGAAAGCGGTGGGTCCGCCGTTGTTGTCAACGGCCGTGGCGGTCCACTTCGCAACGACCTTGCCGTCGTCGATGTACCAGATGGTTGTGTCCATGCCCTTACCGGTGCAGGACATCTGGCGCAGGTTGCCGCCGGAGGAGAAGCCGGTTCCGGAGGGAATTACCAGCACGGGGTTCGTGCCGTCCGGGTTGTATCGAACAACGGCTTTGCTGGCGAGACCCGTCACGTAGACGTAGTCGTCGCCGCCGACGCAGATACCCCACGCGGAGTTTCCGGCTGAGAAGTCATAGATGGCCGTGTCTTCCACGAAGCGGCCGGTCGGGTTGAACAGGTCCGGACCCGTCGGGGTCAGGACGGTGTCGCCCTTCCAGTAGAACACGGCGCCGCGGCCGGTTTCACCGGCGAGGCCGTTGTTATGGCGGCGCGGAAGGTAGATCGTGCCCTTCCACGGGCTTCCGGGGTTGGCGTTCATGGCGAAGGCGCGGATTCCCGCGTAACCGCTGAGCTGTGTTTCCGGATTGATGCCGTCGTCCTTGGCCGAAGGCAGGTTCTTGACGTACACTTCGGTGATCGTCAGCGTCACGGAGACGCCGGCGCTCACACCGGGGGTCAAGGCGCCGGAAGTCGCCTCAAGGGCGAAGTAACCCGGCTGGGTAATCTGAAGGTTTTCGAAGTACGCGACGCCCTGCTGGGCGTTTACGGTCTTCGTGCCGATCAGTTCGGCGCCGCCAACCTTGGTGGCGGCTGTGATCGCGATGGTAACGGGGCCGTTGAACGCTGTGTCAACGTATCCGAAATCATCCTGCGCTTCCACCACGGGTTGTGTGCCGAAGGGGGTGCCGACCGGCCCCCCGATGGGTTCGGTGGTAAACACCAATTTGGTTGCGGCATCCGCGAATGCGGTTACCGATAACAGACCGACCAGAAAGCCGGCTGTCAATAAACGTGTCATTCTCACTTGATCACTCCTCTTTTTCTTGTTCTCAAGAAACAGACGGGAGAATCGCACCCGGCTGGAACGGTTCCTTCCGGGTTCGTTCAGGTAATGCGGCGGGGCTTGCTATCTGCCGCCGTGGTTTGTCTTATTGAATCCACTGTGAGTAGTACTTCAGGGCGGAAACGTGACCGTCATAGTAAACACGATTTACCATGGCCAGCCCGGTTCCCGGCCTGATGTTTGGTTGTCGGAAGTGTGCCTGTTCAATGTAGGCGTCTTGCGCCAGCGGCCAATCCGAGGCGCTTGCCTTCTTCGGTCCGCCCTTGGCTCCCAGCCAACTCACCCTTGCGTTGGACGGAATCGCCTCGCCGAACATACCGGGGTTGATCTGCTGACTGCAGTCCACCCAGTTGTCCTTGTACGGAATGATTTCGTAGTTGCAGTACCAGTAGGAGGTGGGGTTCTGGGCTGTAACCTCTCCGTACGCGCGGGGATCAAATCCGTTCTTGGATTTGCGGGTGTTGGGACACCAGAAGACATCCACCGTTTTTACCAACGATAGGAGAATGTCGTTCTGGACGGGCTTTTTATAGTATCGACAGGCCGGTACCAGACTTGAGTTGCTGGTATTCTTGTACGGTGAAGGCGTATCCGTGTTCGCGGGTGCGGGCACCTGCCAGTTAGGGATATCGCCGTTGCCGGGGGGATATGCGTCATCGTGGTCGTTCGCGTACATGCGGAATGCCGTGCCGATCTGCTTCAGGTTGTTGAGACACGTGGTGGACTTGGCCCTCTCGCGCGCCTTCGCGAACACAGGGAACAGAATCGCCGCCAATATCGCAATAATCGCGATGACGACCAACAGCTCGATTAACGTAAAAGCGCGCCGTGGTCGACGCGTATGTATCCGCGCGAATGCGCGGTTTTCAATCTCGTTCATCTGGTTTTCCAAAGCCGCCGCCGCACGGGCCGGGGCGACCCTCGTTACTTGTCGTCGTACAGGCAGTCGTCGTCTCCCCAGTCCGGTCCGACGACTTTGGTCAACAGAACCGCTTCAGCGTGTCCGTCGAAGAAGGCGCACGTCACCCGGCCGTTGTGGCGCGGGAAGGGACGGGCCAGAATCGAGGCGGTGTAGTACGATGTCTCCTTGTACGGCGTTTCGCGCGGATCGCGTGAACACCAGGGGAAATACACGTAATCCATCTTGGCGTACCGCGCCTGCGGCATCACTTCCTTCCAGGTGGAACCGTTGTCCGTGAAGCGCTGGTTGCGGGTGGAAACGGGCTTCACCGAGTTCGGGTCCACATAACCGGAATCGCAGAAGATAATGGTGCCCGCCGGTTGTTTGATGCGCGACATCTTGGTGGCGGCCAGCCTCGCCTGCGGATTGGCGCCGTGGCACAGCATCCAGTTCGAGCCGTAGGTGGTCATGTAGTCGCCGGGATAACGTGAATCCCCCTTCTTGATGCTCAGGTCCAGGTTGTCCGCCGGGCACTTGAACATCTCGATGCTCTTGTGGTACTGGTAAATAATCTGGGTGTAATACAGGCCCTGGCCACCCAGTTGCGAGTCGTCGTGCCACGGAATCACATACTCGTCGTTGTCGTTCGAGTACAGCACCGCCGCGGCGCCCATCTGCTTGAGGTTCGAGATGCAGTTGGTCTGCTTCGCGCGCTGTCGGGCTTTGGCAAAGACAGGGAAAAGGATTGCGGCCAGAATCGCAATGATCGCAATCACTACCAACAGTTCTATCAGGGTAAACGCACGAAAACGTTTTGGGGCCATGTCACCGCACTCCCTTCACGGGTGAGGCCGACTTATTGTTATAGTACAATCCTAGATTGTTATACAACAATGAGTCAAGTGGAGCGTAAGCGCCGTCAGAGAGACGGACACGAACGAGCGTGAAGGCCGACTGCTCTCAGCCGTCTGCTCTTGTGTTGACAATCCCTCCTCCTGTGCCCTTTGAGCATATCACATGCAGGGATTCCGGCGCAACCGGGCCGGCAGGTCAAGGGAAACGTGTCAATCGGGGGCATTCGGAGGACAGATGCCAGGATTCCAGGATATGGGATTCAGGGGAGGCATCGCCGCCGGAAGCGCCATTCTCCCGATTGGCCCGGCAGGAGGCGCCCGTTCGGCTCCCCTCCTTTTCAAGGAGGGGCTGGGGGGTGGTTTTTGGGGGTACGAACCGCGCAACCGCCCCTGTTACCGGCTTTCGGAACACGGCAACCACCCCTTACCCCTCCTTGAAAAGGAGGGGAATTTGGCAACCGCCCCTGTTACCGGCTTCGGAACACGGCAACCACCCCTTACCCCTCCTTGAAAAGGAGGGGAATTCGGAACTTCCCCTACCGGTCAATCCTCCATGTTCCATCATCCATCCTCCAACTTGGCGTACGACAAAAGCAGTTTCCGCACGCCGGCCTCCGGGAAGGCCACCGTTACCTGCGCGTCGTCACCCGAACCCGTGGCCGTCACCACCACGCCGACGCCGAATGTCTTGTGCCGCACGCGTTGACCAACCCGGAAGCGGCCGTCATACTCCGCGTTCAGTTTCGGCGGTGGCGGCTTGGGCCGTTGTTCCTCTTGCGGCGGAGCCAGTTTGCTCCACGCTCCCGTGGTTGATGCCTCGGAATGCCACGGCGGCGCGGCATGGCGGCCTGGTCGCGTGACCAGCAGGGTGTCATCGGGGATATCGTCCAGGAACCGCGACGACATGCTGGGCATCCGTCCGGCGTAGTTCGTTCGCGTCGTGGCGAATGACATGAACAACTCTTCCTTCGCGCGGGTGATGCCCACATAAGCCAGCCTGCGTTCTTCTTCCATCTCCTCACGGCTCTCCAGCGAGCGCGAGTGCGGAAACACCCCCTCCTCCATTCCGACCATGAACACCACCGGAAACTCCAGTCCCTTGGCGGAGTGAAGGGTCATCAGCGTGACGGAATCTTCCTTTTCCGGCGATTCGTCGATGTCGCTCAGCAGGCTGACGCGTTCCACGAACGCCTGCAGTGTCTGCTCCTCGGCGGTCTCCTGGAACTCGGTCGCGGCGTTCACGAATTCCTGCAGGTTCTCCAACCGGCTTTGCGCCTCGATGGAACGGTCCTCGTTCAGCATCGCGGAGTAGCCGGAGGCGTTGATGGCGTGCGTCACGATGACGGGCAGTGTCGACCTCCCGGCCTCCAGGCGCAGGCTTCGGATGATCTCAACAAAATCGGCGATTCCGCGCTGAGTCTTCGCGATGATGCCGGGACATTCATTCGCCCGTTCGCACGCCTCGAACAGCGAGATCCCGTACTGCGCGGCGAACGCTTCGAGGCGCTCGAACGAGGTGGCGCCGATACCCCGCGCCGGCACGTTCACCACACGCCGCAAGGCCACCGAGTCGCGCGTGCTGACCGCCAGGCGCAGGTAAGACAGAATGTCCTTGATTTCCTTGCGCTCGAAGAACCGCAAGCCGCCGATGACGCGGTACGGGATGTGATAGGAGAGAAAAACGTCTTCAAATACCCGGCTTTGAGCGTTGGTGCGGTACAGGATCGCGTGGTCGTTGAACGGCCGTCCGTGGATTTCGTTGGAACTCCGGATGCGTTCTGCCACCCACAGCGCCTCGGCGCGTTCGTCCTGTGCGCTGTGCAGGTGGATGCCCTCGCCGCCCTCGCGGTCGGTCCACAGTTTCTTGTCCTTGCGCCCCTTGTTCTTGCTCACCACCGCGTGCGCGGCGTCCAGAATCTTCGGTGTTGACCGGTAGTTCTGCTCCAGTTTCACCACGCGGGCATCGGGGAAGTCGTGCTCGAAGGCCAGGATGATGCGCACGTTGGCGCCGCGCCACGCGTAGATGGACTGGTCGTCGTCGCCGACACAGCAAAGGTTCCGGTGTTCGCCGACCAGCAGGTTGATCAACTGGTACTGCGCGTCGTTGATGTCCTGGTATTCGTCCACCATCACGTGCTCGAACCGGCGCGTGTACTTCTCGCGGACGTCGGGACAGGCGCGCAACAGCAGAACCGCCTGCATGATCAGGTCGTCAAAATCCAGCGCGTCGTTGGCGAACAGAGTTTCCTGGTATTGGACATAAACGCGGCCGGCGATGTCTTCAATGGGATTCCCGCCGAAAGCGCTCCGCCAGTGCTCCGGCGTGATGAGGCGCTCCTTGGCGCGGCTGATGAGGCTTAGTATCACGCGCGGCTGGACGGCTTTGTTGTCCGTCAGTCCCATGTCCTTCAGGCACTGCTTCACCAGCGTCATCTGGTCGCCGTCGTCGTAGATATTGAAGTTCGTGTTCAAACCGTTCTGGGCGCCGTCGATGCGCAGAAGGCGCGCGCAGATGGAGTGGAACGTTCCCATCCAGATGCCGGAGGCTTCATCCTTGCCGACCAGGTCGATGATGCGCTCTTTCATCCCGTTGGCGGCCTTGTTGGTGAAAGTTACTGCCAGGATGCTCCATGGGCTGACGCCGCGCTCCCTTATCAGATACGCGATGCGGTGCGTCAGCACGCGGGTCTTGCCGCTACCGGCGCCGGCGAAAATAAGCAGAGGGCCGTCGCCGTGCAGAACAGCTGTCCTCTGCGCCGGATTCAAACCGGCAAGGATGGGGTGGTCGGTGGAGTCCATACGAATCTTATTGTACCAATCCGGCCCACAGGGGCAGTGTGATGATGGCCGCGAGGGTGGTACCGACGGTCACAGCCGCGCCCAGCCTGGCGTTGCACCCGAAGCGCCCGCACACCACGCCGGCCACCAGTCCGCTGGGCATCGCGGCTTCCATCACGGCGGTCTGACCGGGGATGCCCGCCGGCCCGAACCAGTGCACCAGGGCAAACGCCACCAGAGGCATGAAAAGCAGTTTTGAGAGGATGCTGACCGTGACCAGTGGAGCGAACTCGACCACGGCGCGGAAACGCAGGTTCACGCCCAGGGCCAGCATCGCCAGCGGAGCCGTCATCACAGACAGCCGCTCCAGCGACCCGATCATGATGCGCGACGGCAGAAGGCTTCCCGGCCCCGTTTCCGTCCACATCGGCGCCCAGGCCCGCACCGCGAACGCCAGAACCGCGGCGACGAACACGGGAGTGCGGAAGAATGCCAGCGAGTTCTTCAGCGTCGGCTTCTGCCCGCCGAAGTGCGCCAACAACAGGAACCCGACCGTGTACAGGGTGATCGATACGCCGAACAGGTCGTAGAACAGCGCCGACACCCGGCCTTCCGCCCCGAACGCCGCGAACGTGATGGGAACGCCAAGGAAAGCCGTGTTGCCGAACGCGGAAGACGATATCAACGCGCCGGTGGTCGGATTGTCCAGTTTCATCATCCGCGCGATCAGGTACGTCAGCCCGAACGAAGCCGCGATGCAGGCGTACGACCACAGCGGCAGTTTCCACGCCTCGTTCGGCGTCGGCGCCTGCACCAGGCCGAGGAACAGCGTGGCCGGGAAGGTGACATACACGATGACATCCACCAGCCGCGACGCATCGTCCGGCCGCAGAACGCCGTAGTGTCGGCACGCGTACCCGACCAGAATCAACAGGAAAACAGGAAGAATGATTTCAAGCATCGGCAGACGAGGACCCCATTTCAGTATGGACTACCACAGAGGCACTGAGGCACAGAGAACCACGGAGAGGGGTCAGAATTCAGGATTCAGGATTCGGGTAGGGGCCCGTACGGGCCCGGTGCCCGTACGTTCCCAGCCGTCGTAGTGGCGATTCACGAGTCCATTTGTACCAACTAAATCGACTAACTGAGCGTGAGGCACGCTGAGCGGAGCGTAGGGAGCCTGCGACCGAAGCGTCCATACGGACCCGTAGGGGCAGTCGAAGTGCGCCGGCGTCCTTCCCGTACGGACCCGTATGGGCAGAATGACAGACTTTGACGCTTAACCGATAAATCAGTTGGTACGGATGTTCACGAATCGCCCGACCTGAATCCCGAATCCCGAATCCTGAATCCTCGCGTTCGTGCCGGATTTCGACCGTTCTCCTACCATGGATTTACCGGAAAACGAACACAAACGAAGGATTCACACCGAACGATGCTTTTCATTTTCGATCTGGACGGGGTTATCTGGCGCGGGGACACTGCGGTGCCGAAGGCGGCGGAGTGCGTGGCGGCGTTGCGGGATGCGGGCCACACCATCCGCTTCCTCACCAACAACGCGGCCCCGATGCGCGGCGACTTCGTTCCCAAACTGGCGCGCGCGGGCGTGACGGCCGGCGTCGAGGAAATCGTCACCTCCGCCACCGTACTTGCGCACTACTTTGTGGAACAGGGCTTGGGAGGCAAGAGTGTGTACATCGTCGGCGAGCGCGGCATCCGCGAAGCCCTGGCCGAAATCGCCGGTTGCACCTTCGTGGAACACGGCGAACCGATTGCCGACGCGGTTGCCGTGGGCATCGACCGCCATTTCACCTACGAGAAATTGAAATACGCCCAGCACCACATTCTCAACGGCGCGCGGTTCATCGCCACCAATCCGGACACAACCTACCCGATCGAGGGGGGCCGCCTGTTGCCTGGCGCGGGCTCGCTGGTCGCGTCCGTGACCGCCGCCACCGCGACGGAACCATTCGTGGTCGGCAAGCCGAATCCCTACGCCATCCGCATGCTCTCGCGCGAGACGGGCTTCGACCTGGACCAGACCTGGATCATCGGCGACCGCCTCGATACCGACGTCGAATGCGCGCACGCGGCCGGGGCGCACTCATTGCTGGCGCTCACCGGCGTGACCTCGCGCGAGGATGTCGAGGCTTTGCCTCCCGCCCGCCGGCCGGAGATGGTGCTGAACGACCTGTCCGAAATCCCGCCGGAGTGGGTATCCCGATGAGCGCACAGCCAATCACCGGTCTGCCCGTTGTCCTCACCATCGCCGGAACCGATCCGTGCGGCGGCGCGGGAATCCAGGCCGATTTACGCGCGTTCGCGGCAATGGGCGTTGCCGGTGCGTCGGTCGTGACCGCCGTGCTCGCGCAGAACACGCAAGGCGTATCGGGCATCCACACCGTCCCGCCGAGTGTCGTTGCGCGCCAGATCGACGCCGTGGCGAAGGACCTTCCCATTTCAGCCGTGAAGATAGGCTTGCTGTCCGACGCCCGCATCGTCAGCACGGTTGCGGGCCGCATCGGTCGGCGGGACCTGGCGAACGTGGTGCTCGATCCCGTCATCGCGGCCTCGGACGGCACGGTTCTTCTTCCCCCGCGCGCGGTCACCCGGTTGATGGAGGACCTTCTCCCGCGCGTGCTGGTTGTCACACCCAACATCCCCGAGGCGGAAATTCTATCCGGCATCGCCATCAAGAACGATGACGATGTCATCGAGGCCGCTACAAGGATAGGAGCGGTGGGACCGAAGTGGGTGCTGGTGAAAGGCGGTCATTCGAACAGCGCCGACACCGTGGTGGACATTCTATGGCAAGGAACGGGTGTCACCCGATTTGAAGGCGAACGGTTGACGGGCGGCCCCGTGCGGGGAACCGGTTGCCTCCTCTCCGCCGCAATCGCTGGCGGCCTGGCGCACGGGATGAGCGTGCCGGATTCTGTCTCCCGCGCCAGGGAATTTGTGGCCAACGCCATCCGTACCGCAGTGGCCATCGGCAAAGGTTCGCGGGTGTGGGTGGGAACACGCATCGGCCCGCGACCGGGTTGGAACGAGGAAGCACGCTTGGTGGCAACCCGGGGTGAAGACCAACTACTCGACGAACCGACGCCGACGGCGTTCGACCACGACGAGTGGAGTTGGTAAATCGCGGCATTTCACGTGACGATCACTTCGGATGGCCGCAGATTCCTCGCTACCGCTCGGAATGACACGGAAAAACTGCGTTGCCCCGTAATCCCCCTACTGCACCTTCGAGACGTCCACTGGTTCCTCGAGGTTGACCGCGGGTTTGGTCGGCATCATCGGATCCTTGTTGGTCAGCAGGTTGATGAACGCCTGAACCGGGCGCGATATCGGCTGGCCCTTGCGGTGGATCATGGCAAGCGGGCGCAGGAAGTGGTAGTCGCGCAGTCGGAGAACTTTCAGCACTCCCCGCCGGCTCTGTTCCTGAACGCTGTACTGCGGCGCCAGGGCGATACCGAGGCCCACCTCGACCATCTTGGTCATGATTTCCACGTTGTCGCATTCCATCTTCACGTTCACGCGCACGCCGGCCTGGGCCAGCACCGCGTCGGTGGCTCTGCGTGTGGGGATATTCCCGTCGAAGCCGATCATATCCTGGCCGTTCAGTTCCTGCAGGCTCACCTCATCGCCTTCGCGCTGGGCCAGCGGGTGTTCCGGGTTCACGATGACCATCATCTCGTCTTCCAGGAACGGAATCACCACCATGCTGTCGCGCTGTTCCGGATAGGCCACAAGCCCCACGTCCACCGAGCCCTGCAGAACCAGTTGATACACCAGTTCCGAGCGGTGGTACTCGATGTGCAGGTGTACGTCGGGGTACAGGTGGATGTAGCGTTTCAGGTAATCGGGCAGTTCGTACAGGCCCACCGAGTGGATGGCGGCCACGCGCAGAGCGCCCACCATCTGGCCCCGGCGCTCCATCAACGCCTGCTGGGCTTCCTGCGAGAGCGCCATGATGTCTCGTGCGTAGGCGGCCAGGATTTTGCCTTCCTCGGTCACCAGAACGCGCCGGGTGGTTCGCTCCAGCAACTTGCACCCCAGGTCGGCCTCAAGCCGCTGAATCTGCAACGAAACGGCCGGTTGCGTCAGGCGGTTCATCTCGGCCACGCGAGTGAAAGAACCCTCGCGCACCAGGTCGAGGAACAATTTCAGTTGGTGCAATTCCATGTGTTTCATTTCCAGTTCATCCCCACGCGGTCGTTAACCGTGTCCATCGTCTTGCGGGCGATCACGCGCGCCCGGTCCGCGCCTTCGGTCAATACGCTGGTCAGTTCGGCGGATTCCATCAGTTCGGCCATCCGCGCCTGCAGGGGCGCCAGGCCGGCGACAACCGCTTCAGCCAGGTCCGTCTTGAACGCCCCGTACCCCTTGCCGACATAGCGTTCCTGCACCGCCGGGATCTCCTCGTCGGAGAAAAGGCTGTAAATGGTCAGCAGGTTCGCCAAGGCAGGCTTGTGTTTCGGGTCGTACACTACCTCGGAACCGGAGTCCGTCACCGCCTTGCGGATCTTCTTGCGGATCGTGTCCGGTTCGTCGGTCAGCAGGATGTAGGAGCCCGGGTTGTCGCTGGATTTGGCCATCTTGCGCGTCGGATCGTCCAGCGCCATGATGCGTTTTCCGACCTTGGCGATCACCGGTTCCGGCACCACGAACGTCTCGCCGAAATGGTGGTTGAAACGGATGGCGATGTCGCGGCAGAGTTCCACGTGCTGTTTCTGGTCCTCACCCACGGGCACCTGGTCCGCCTGGTACAGCAGGATGTCGGCGGCCATCAGCACCGGATAGTTCAGCAGGCCCGCGCTGATGGCGTCCTGCTTCAATTTGCTCGTCTTGTCCTTGAACTGGGTCATACGGTGGAGTTCACCGTAATAGGTGATGGTGTTCAATATCCATGTCAGTTCAGTGTGCTCGGTGACATCGGACTGCACGAAGACGATACTGTGTCTGGGATCGATGCCGGCCGCGATGTAGGCGGCCGCGACATGAAGGGTGTTCCGGCGCAATTCGTTCGGATCGATGCGAACGGTGATGGCGTGCTGGTTGACCACACAGAAAATTGGATCGGACTTGAATTGCCCGGCAACCCAGTTTCGAATTGCACCCAGATAATTGCCGATTGTCAGTTGACCACTCGGCTGGATACCGGAAAAAACCCGGGGCGTTTTAGCTTGAGTCTTCGGCTCGTTGGGCATGGATTGTCAGGCTCCTTGTCTATACGGGATGGTAATCAATACAACCGTATTATACATCAAGTCTCATCCATAACACAAAGGGATACGACGCGTCGTTCGCATTGCCGGTCGGGTATATGGCTCCGCGGCGCCGACGTTCGTTGCGCCCCGATGTCCCGGTAAGTGCCGTGGGACGGCGTTTTTAGGCGCTTGCCGGTAATGGCTTACATAAGGGAGTTCGTATACAACAGGAGCGTACACTGATGAAACCGGACGCACAAAAATGGCAGGGCTTGACCGAGGTTGTCTCGATTGGTGAGGTCCGGCCCGGCCATTATTCACTGCGCATTTGCGCGCCTGAAATCGCGCGCATTTCCAGGCCCGGCCAATTTCTTCATATCCTCTGCGGCACCGGAACGGCTCCCCTGCTTCGCCGCCCCATTTCGATTTGCCGAGCCGATCCCGCGTCCGGCCTGCTGGAAGTGATCTTCCGCGTGGTCGGCGAAGGGACCGCTCTCCTCAGCCGCGCGCGCCCCGGTGAACGCATCGACGTGATGGGTCCACTGGGCTCCAAGTTCCAACTTCCCGAACCGGGACACGCGAGAGACGCTGTCATCGTCGGCGGAGGTGTCGGCATCCCGCCCCTGCTCTTCCTGGCCGAGATACTGCGCAAGGAACACCCGGGTGCCGATGTGCACGTTCTGCTCGGCGGACGTTCGGCGGAATTTATCCTCTGCGACGAAGCCTTCCGCTCCATCGGTTGTCCTCCCGAAATCGCCACCGACGACGGTTCGCTGGGCCACCACGGGCTTGTGACCGACCTGCTCTCCCTGAGGCTCTCGCGCAACACGGTCGGAATGGTTTACACGTGCGGACCGACACCGATGCTGAAAGCCGTGGCGAACCTGTGCGGTCGGGCCGGGACTCCGTGCCAGGCGTCGTTCGAGGCGCGGATGGCCTGCGGCGTCGGCGCCTGCCTCAGTTGCGTCATCCCAACCCGCGGCGGCTACCGGCGGGTCTGCACCGAGGGACCGGTGTTCCCGGCCGACGAAATCGCCTGGCACGACGTTCAAGAGTGAAACCTTGCGGCCCCGGCGACGTATAATATCGCGGGGAGGCCGTATTTTCGCGCGCCCGAAATGGAAACACCGGTGAGACGCCATCTGCTATTTTTGCTGGTTTTTATCCTCGCCGCAACCTGCGGCGCCAACATCGCGCGTACTCAGGACCCCGAACTTCCCAAAGCCGACAACTTCGTCAACGACGCCGCGGGAGTGCTCAGCAAGGAAGACATCCACCGCCTCACGGTTCTGGGCCGCCAGATGCGCGCCGACACCGGCTACGAGATGGGATTCGTAATCGTGCGGTCTCTGCAGGGCGAGGATATCGCCCACGCGGCCACGCGATACGGCAACGAACTCAAGGTCGGCAAGAAGAACGAAGACACCGGCCTGATCCTGATGCTGGCCATCGAGGACCGCAAGTTCTTCATCGCCACCGGACGCGGCACCGAAGCGTACATCACCGACTCGTTCGCCGCGCGCGCCACACGCGACGCCCGGCCGCAACTGCGCGAAGGGCGCTACGGCGATGCTCTTTACGACACGGCGATCATCCTGCGCGACCGCATTTACGGCAAAACCGGCGCGGAACCGTCGGACGGATCAACCATCCCGATCGATGGAGGCAATCGATCGCCCGTTTTCCCGTGGGTGTTCGTATTCGGAATCGCCGCATTTGTCATCGGAATCGCCAGCGCCGTGAACCGGTACGAACATAAATGCCCCAGGTGCGGCGGGTGGATGAAGATCACACATGAAACGATCCGTTCCGCCACGCGCAAACGGAGCGGTACCGGACTGAAAACCCGCACCTGCCCGGCGTGCGGCTACACCGACGAGAAACGCTACACCATCCCGCGGAAGTCCGACGGAGGAGGCGGTTTCTTCGCGGGCGGCGGCGGCAGTGGCAGTGGTAGCTGGTTCAGTTCCGGCGGAGGAAGCAGTGGAGGCGGTTTTTCGGACTTCGGCGGCTTCGGCGGAGGCGGCGGAAGTTTCGGCGGTGGTGGAGGCGGGTCCTCCTGGTAGAAAGGGACATCGATGACGCATACAGAATTTCCGGAGCAGTCCGCTTCCCAGTTGCAGGCGTTTGTGGAGGACCTGCACGACCGGCTCGGCGACGATCTGGTCAGCGTGATCCTGTACGGAAGCGCCGCGCGGGGCGATTATGTGGAAAGCCACTCCGACGTGAACGTGCTGGTTGTTGCCAGACGCCTTCCGCCGTCGCATCTGCGGTCCGCCGGTGTGGCCGTCAACCACTGGCGTCAGCACCTTCCGCTGGCGCCCGTTTTCGCCACATGCGAGTACCTGGAAACCTCCGCCGATGTGTTCCCGCTCGAATTTCTGGAAATGCGCGACCACCACGTATGCCTGTTCGGCCCCGATCCCCTGACGGATCTTCCCATCAGCGTGCGTCGACTGCGACAGCAGGTGGAAGCCGAGTTGAAGGGCAAACTGCTGAGATTGCGCTCCGCGTACGCCCACGCCGCCGGCAATCCGACAGCCGTGCGCGACCTGTTGCGCGATTCGCTGTCCGCCTTCCGCGCGTTGTTTGAGGGTGTTTTGCGCATGAACGGCGAAAAACCGGGCCGGCGACGCGCCGAGGTGGTACAGCAGGTTTGCGCCGCGTACGGCCTGGATGCCAAAGCGCTGGATGCCGTGGTCCGAGTCAAGGAAGATGCCGAAGTCAATGCCGAAGACCTGGACACGCTGTTCGGAGCCTATCTCCTGGCCATCGAGCATCTTGTATCCGCCGTGGACGCGCACGAAGAGGCCGCATCGGGTACACTATAACCAAGTGGTGAGAAAGGACCCATTCGAATGAAAAAAGCCTGGCTGACCGGTTGCGGAATCGCCGTCGTGGTGGCCTTGATTCTGGCGGCCCTGCTTGTTGGTCCGTACAACAAGCTCGTTACGCAGGATCAGGCCGTCAAGAAGGCGTGGGCCGGCGTGGAGAACCAACTCCAGCGCCGCGCCGACCTGATACCGAACCTCGTGGGCTCCGTGAAGGGCATCGCTCAGCAGGAAAAGGATGTTTTCGGGGCCATCGCCGACGCCCGCGCCCGCATCGGCAGTGCGCCGGCCGGCAACAGCGAAGAACGAATCAAGGCGGAGGGTGAACTCAGCAGTGCGTTGAGCCGCCTGCTGATGGTCGTCGAAAACTATCCGCAACTGAAAAGCAGTGAGAACTTCCTCGCGTTGCAGGACGAGGTGACCGGCACCGAAAACCGCCTTGCCCACGAACGCGAACAGTACAACCGCGCCGTGAACGACTACAACACAATGGCGAAAGCCTTCCCAACCGTGCTTTACGCGCGCCTGCTCGGCTTCAAGGCGGAACAGCCGTACTTCGAGGCTCCCGCCGCAGACCGACAGCGCCCGAACGTGGATTTCAGCAAGTAACCGGAGACCGACAGCACGCCGTTCTCCGCGGGAGGCCCGGCGATGTCACACCGTCACTTACGTTTCGGCCGAAGCAGTCTGGACGTGCTCAACGTCGCGTCCGCCGTTTTGATCATCGGCGGCCTGTTGATGGCCGTGCAAATATACCGGATTCACTCAATCAATATCGTGGCGTCCGAAGTGCCGTTTACGGGGAGTATCCGGCAGGCAGTTGACCGCGCGCGCACGGAAAAGCGCCCGATATTGATTGATGTGTATTCGCCGCGCAAGTTCCTCTGCACGAAAATGGAACTGAACGTTTACTCGCGCAAGGACGTCGCGGATGCCGTCAAAGCGGCATTCATCCCACTGCGGCTGAACCCGGAATCCAGCAAGCGAAGCAAGGAATATCTGGCGAAGTACGGAATCACCGAGGTTCCGACAACGTTGTTCATCAATGAGAAGGGAGAGGAGATCGGCCGTGTGCAGGGTTACGCCGATCCGGAAGAGTTTCTCGACGAATTGACGCTCGCCACATCGAAGGCTTATTCCATCCAACCGCCCCCGCAACCCGGTCAATCCGTGGAAACGAAAAAATGAACGAAGAACCGATCCAACCGCGCAAGGACAAAAGAGGCCGCGGCTACATACTGCTGTTATTCGCGATGGCGCTGGTCTTGATCATCGCCTCGGAATCCCGCAACAACCGGCGCCCGGCTGTATCAACCGTCGCTTTCGGAACCAACATCGAAAACGCCCTGACACAGGGCCAAAGGCTGGACAAACCGGTGATGGTGGACGTGTACACCGACTGGTGCACCTGGTGCAAGAAACTGGACCGCGACGTTTACACTCGCCCCGATGTCGCCGCCGCGCTGAACGACTTCGTGGCCGTTAAGGTTAATCCCGAAACGGACCCCGAAGCGAGGGCGTTCGCCGAGAAGATGAAAGTGGAAGGCTATCCGACCATCCTGTTCCTCAACGCAAAGGGTGAAGAGGTTCACCGCATCGGCGGTTATGTGGACGGTTCCGAGTTCATCAGGCAAACCGAGGCAGCCTACCAGCGCGCCACCGGCAAGACGTTGCCGAACGAGCCGCTACTGCCCTCCGCCGGCGGCACCTGAGGCTGACCTGCGCCGCCCGGTCCGGGCGGACGATCAGTAGAGAGGAACTTCCAGATGATTCCAGAGTGGATTTGGCTAGTTATTATTCTGTCGAGTGCAGGAATGACTATCCGCAATTCAGATATATGGCTGGAGCGTCATGATCTCGGCAAGCGCTGGATTGTGACGATGCTTCTCTTTGATTTCGTGATGAGCTCATTTCTCTCCGCTTTTCTCGTTTCTCTGCTCTACACAGACAGCCTAAAGTATTTTTTATATATTCTGTTGTTCGCGTTTCTACAAGTACTGGCATACCCTACGTGGAGGGCTTTATCGAGAAGAGTCAATTTGTCGGATGAAAGTACGGACGATTGTATCAGCCTCCGGAAGAGGGAGGCGCTTATCGACGTAGTTCTGTCTGTACCATACGGTCTATTCTCAACCGTTGTTTTTACTCTTCTGGCCACCAAGATCTTTATCCTTGCGGCTGAATTCTCTCTTAGTATATTTAACGTATCAGACAATCGCATTATCTATGCCATAATTATTGGCTCTGTCGTCATGACAATAATCAGCAAAGTCGCTTGGAAAAACACTGTGCTTTCATGCTTGTTTCTTATTCCGGTGATTTTGTGTATAGCAATTCTGAGTAAGCTCGGTATAGTATCCGATTACTTTCTGCCGCTCGCTCTCTTTGTTTGCCTGGGGGTGTTGACGATATTCATTACGGTTGATTCATTCAGATTGCGTTACAGGCGCCATGAACAAACAGAGGGTACGAACGACGAAGAGGCTCAGTCAACCTGATGCGCCGCCCGGTCCGGGCGGACGGTGATATTTTAGGAGGACGAGATGACTATCAAGGGGACGATTACAGGCAGTATGGTGGGGGCCGCCATCTGGTTTGTTCTGTTGGCACTCAATACATTTTCTACCATCAGGAAATCACCTGATATGCCGGTGAGACGGAAGTGGGGACTGGCGCTCTTTCCCATCATTTATGTCGCCGTGGCCGTTGTCTTGATTATGACAATGACCGAAGAAGCCGCAATTTGGTCTGTGTTTATCCCAGGAATTCTGCTAAGCAAGGGGATGTCACACCACGACGAGGGAGTCGCGACAATCGCCATCGTAATGTATCATTCGCTGGTGACATTCACCATGTTCCTCCTGGTTGTACTCTTCGCCTGTGCCGGTAGTCTGCAACTGCTGGAATGGATTGATCTTTACCGGTACGGCTTCCTCGTTCCAATTGTCCTTGCGCTTTCAGCTCTGGTGGCATCCTTTACTGTCGTCAAGGGTACGGCGGCCCGAATATTGTCGTTTCTATTGTGTTGCTGTGTTCTGCTGGCCGTTCTCGGATTTGGCGGGCTGATGCTGGACAGCCGCAATGACCCGTACCGTCTCTATCTGTTCCTTGGGTCATTGACAGCGTTTATAATTAACTCGATAGTCTTGGGATATAGTCGTGAATGCCATCCCAGGTTTGAAAACACGGTATCTTTCTTCTTTTTGTTGACGCTATTCACGGGCTTGGCATTGTCAGTGACGTTTATGTACCATACCAACATCAAATCAATATGGAGGATTGGTAGCAACTTCTTCATATCAATATTGCCCATTTTGGTTATATGGTTCGTGTTTTATCTCATTGGAAGGTTCACGGATAAACCGCGCAGGTGGTTGTTCGGTGATGAACCGGTACGTCTTCACGGTATGTTCTGGATTGTATTCGGTCCGCTGTTGTTGTTGCTTTCTGCCATGATATCGTTACTTGCGACGGGCGTCTATGGGGTCTCGGCATTATCCATTTATGAATGGTGGAAACCACATCTTCCAGACGCATATCTCGTACCCGTTGCGCTGGTTGGACTCACCGTGTGTCTCGCCCTCTTCGTACGCAACTGGATGGTTTGGCGGATACCTCTTCTGAACATCGTCTTCCTCTTGCCCTTCTTCTGGGTCCTGGCTCTCTTTGGAAACGCAATGGGCTGGGTGCAGGACACTGTCTTTGCGGTGGTGTGGACAGGGCACACAGCTCTCCTCTGGATTCTGATGGTGACCATGCAACTGCGCCAGGACAGGGAAGCGAAAGCTCTGGAACAGGTAGGCGAAGCCGGCGCCGGCACATGAAACCTTCCACCTCTTCACGGCGTATAGCCCTGTGTACACGCGGAACGAACCGCGTCATGTTCTGGGAGGAATGAAATGGGTGATATGATTTGGAGCTTGAGCGTCATCGTGGCGCTGGTGGTGTTCATAGCGGCGCTGGCGCAAGGGAAGAACTTCGGCGTGGCGCTGAGGATGGGCGTCGGCGTGCTGATTATCGGTCTCGCGGCGGTTTTCGTGCTCAATATCCTCGGCTGGGCGCTGGGATTTCTGTTGAGCCTTCTGTGGGTGGCCGTGTGGGTGGCGATTGTTTACGGCTTGATCGTTGTCGCCGGAAAGGCCATCAAGGGCGCGGGATAGGATGCAGGAGTTGCTGATTGTCCTTGTCGGGACGGGCGTTCTGTTCATCGCGCTTGGTGTGCCGCTCTGGTGCAGAAACGTGCCGCCGAACCACTGGTACGGATTCCGCGTCAGGGCGACGATGAATGATCCGAACGTGTGGTATCCGGTGAACGAGGTGTCCGGGAAATGGATGGCCTTCACCGGCGCGATCCACGGATTGGTCGTGTGCTCGGCCTATCTACTGCCCGGGATGACCGAAGACCGGCTGGGCATCATCGGAACCGTGTCACTGTTGACCGCCACCGTGGTGATGACCATCGCGGGATTCGTGGAATTGCGGAACCAGACGCGCGGAAAGTAGCGCAAACAGCAGAAAAAGTGGCATGCTGGGAATGGGGGTCCCCCGAAGGGACCCTCTTTTTCATCCCGGTTTGAAAGGCCTGTTGATGCCGCCACCCGAAAAACGCCACGGATTGATCATTGTCTACACCGGCAACGGCAAGGGTAAAACCAGCGCCGCGCTGGGAATCGTCCTGCGCATGATGGGCCTGCGCATGCGCGCCTGTATGCTCCAGTTCATCAAGAAGCGCAAACTGAAGGCCGCCGAGAACCGCTTCGGCGAGGCGATGGGCGTGGAAATCGTGGGCCTGGGCGACGGCTTCACGTGGATGAGCAGGGACCTGGAGCACGACAAGGCCCTGGCGCTGGAGGGTTGGGAGCTCTGCAAACAGCGGATCCGGAGCGGAGACTACGACGTGGTGATTCTGGACGAGATCACATACCCGATCACGTTCGGCTGGCTCGATGTGTACGACGTGCTGGAGGAACTGAGGAACCGCCCGGAGGGCCTGCACATCGTAATCACCGGCCGCGACGCCCACCCAAAACTCATCGAAGCCGCCGACCTGGTGACCGAGATGGTCGAAATCAAACACCCGTACGCCAAAGGCGTCCCTCCGCAGAAGGGCATTGACTGCTGACTGCGGGACATTTTACCACGAAGACACAAAGTCACAAAGCACGAATAAAGAATTAGGAATAATGAAGGTGGAACGGACCAATACCAAGCCGGATCACGCACTTCAGTATTGAGAGAATCGGGTTTCCACCGAAGGTTGTACAGCCTGCTACCGTCTTGTTCGAAGAATCTTCACTAATCGAGCCGCAATTCGATTGCCCTATATTTCGTCGATTATGTTTTTGATTCCTTAGCTCTTGGTGCGTTCTTTGTGTCTTCGTGCCTTTGTGGTGAAATATCCGGTTAGGATTACGGTATCACAACGCCCGCCACCACCGCCACGGCGGCGATGACCAGCAGGGCGATGGTTCCGGTGGCCCACGCCGGAAGGGGGATGAACGTTCCGCCGCGCAGGCGCGTCTGCAGGGCGTTGACAGCCTCGGTCAGGGCCGTCACCTGGTTGGCGACCAGCGCGGTTTCCTCGCGCCCTTCCAAGGCGGACGCTTCCACCGCCTCCAGCCGTGCCGCGACAACAAGCGGTTCCCAGGGCATCAACCCGTTGCCGTTGCCGTCGTCGTACAGGCTCTGCGACATCACGCGGCGGGCGTCCAGTACTTCCTCTATCGCCGTGATGAAATGCCGCTGGTGGATGCTCTTGCCGGCGTCGGGGCCTTCCTCGCCGGCCGCCATCTGCGCCGCCTTGAGCACGGCATTCTTGATGTCGCCGCCGGTCATCTCGTAGTCGCGGCCCAGCGCCTCGAAGTCCACGTCGTCGGCCAGCGGTGTCTGCGGCGACAACTGGGCTTTCCACACAAGCGGGCGCACCTCGGGGCCGGGCGTCTCGAAATAGATGTGCGTGCGGATGCGTCGCTCGAAGGCGGGGTCGAAGTTGGTGGCCAGGTTCGTGGCGAAAATGACGACGCCCTCGTACTCCTCGATTTCCTTCAGCAGGATGTTGATGACCTGGTTGGCCTCTCGCTCGTAGCCGCCGGAGACGTTGGTGAGGCGGCGGGAGGCGATGGCGTCGGCCTCGTCGAAGAACAGCACGGCGTTGCGCGAGCGGGCCTCCTCGAACACCGCCGCGATGTTCTTGCCGGATTCGCCCGCCCACATCGACTCCATTTGCGAGTACTTCACCCGCGCCAGAGGCCGGCCCAGAGTGTGAGCCAGAGCCTCCGCGCAAAGGGTCTTGCCGGTGCCCGGCGGACCCGCGAAGTTGAAGCCCAGCCCGAGGCCCGTTTGATGCTTGCGGCCCAGGCCCCACTGGTCGAAAATCAGCGCGCGCTTCTCGATCTGCGTCAATGCGTCGCGCAGTTGCTTGCGCGTGCGTTCCGGCAGGATCACGTCCTCGAAGGTTTTGCGCGGGGTGATCCAGTCGACCAACCCCTGCCGCGCGGGTGTATCGGTTTTGAAGATATTCCAGAGCATGGGGATTCCGAGCAACGTGTGCTGTGCTCATGATACCATACGGGGGCGTTCGGAAGGTTGTTTCGCCGCAGAGGCACAGAGGCACAGAGGAGGGGAATTCTACCACAAAGACACAAAGGCACGAAGAAGGCGGTTTTTTGGGCAGGGGCCCGTACGGGCCCGCGACGGACAGCGGGCGATTCGTGAATTGCCGCTACGTCGCCCGTTGGGCCTGCATGGGCACGTGCAACGTGCCCCTACCCGACGACCTGGCGATTCGTGAATCGCCCCTACGCGTTGACGAAATCTACCCACGCCGGTTCGGATTGGGCGAAACCCAGGTACCGCGTGAAAAAGGCTTGCATCCATTGACGCTGGGAATCATCGGTCAGTGCCGGTTCCCAGACCTCGTAAACCGTTTCCAGAGGCCAATCCAACAGGGTCGCCTCGCCACCTGGTTGCAGATTTTCCCGGTAAGCCGTTATAGCCCGACCGCACTGCACATCCCGGTTTGGGTAGGCCACGGCACAGTACCCCTCCGTGTATTCCGCGACCTCCTGGTGAAGCATAGAAAACACCAGCAGATGGTTTCGCCAAAGCTGGTTGTAGGCGAGATCGGAAAACCTGGCCTCTGCGCCCGGTTTCCACCACCACTCCGCTGGATGTTGTTTCAACCAAGGGGCATACCGAGGGGCGAAAGGATAATGCTTCCGGGAGAAGGGTTCTGTCAGCTTCGTTTCGATGCCGATGAACCCCTTTGCGCCACCGGGCCGCGTGTAGGTGATGAAGGCGTCGAACGAGGTCGCGTCGTTCAGATGGCGCGTTTTTTCAGGCGCGTATTCGAAAAGGACACCTGTGACGGTTGCCTCATCGGGCGCGCCGGGGAGCCGGCTCAGCAGGAGGCTGGCGAGCGACATGCTGTGATCGCTCTTAAGAGGCCCGAAGAGGTTGAAGCACATCGTCTGACTGCCCAGCATGTTGCAGTACAGCCGGTTGGCGACACTGCCCCGGCGTGTGATCGGGAAGCGCTCCATGGCGTGGGCAAAGATGCCGTCCGAAAGGAAGTTGCATCCCTTATCGCCGTCTTCCCGGGTCAGCATATTGCCGTAAAGCACTCCGCCGGAGGACGGATGCGGCCCCGGTTCCAGGCCAAGCACGTGATGGCGGTACCACGACTGATGGAAACGCATTCTGGCTGTGAACGGCTCTTTGTCGACCGACGGCGAGTTGTGCCTGCAATCCGTCTCAGGAAAAGCATCATTACGTGGCATCGGTTTCTTCTCCCTCACTGAAAGTTCCATCCGATGTTCTTCTCTGTGCCTTTGTGTCTTTGTGGTAAAAACTCCGGCCTGAATCTCTGTGCCTCTGTGTCTCCGTGGTAAAATGCCCTCACGGTTTCAACCGCTCCCTGAACCACCGGCCCATTTCGGTCGTCATCTCGACTGTCAGCTCGTGGTCCAGTGTCGGCGAGACGAACATCCGCTTCTTCAGGCCCTTGCGGAGGCGGTTGTAGTTGGCGAAGGCCGTGGCCGGCGGGCAGATGCGGTCGTTGAGGTTCACGCAGATCATCGTCGGGCACTTGATGCGTTCCGCCATGAACCGCGCGTCAATGTACGAAAGCGTCTTCCGCATCGCCTTGCCTTCCGGCGTGTTCGATTCAAACGTCTTCCGAATAACCGACAGCGCGCCGCCGGTGCTCAGGCGGACCGCCGTCGGGAAGTCGCTGAGGAACGGCACGTAAGCCCCGCACGCCGCCACCTTACCGTCCAGCGCGGCCGTGGCGAGCGCGAATGCCCCGCCCTGACTGCTTCCCTCCACCGCAATCCGTTTCTTGTCCACCTCCGGCCTTGTGCGCAAATAGTCCAGTGCGCGCAGGCAGTCCAGATAGGCGTTTCGGTAGTAGTATTTGGCTGGATCGTCGATGTGGTACGCGTAATGATTATCGGGCAGAGGCCAGAACTCACTGGATACGCCGTGCCCGCGCGGATTCACCGCCAGAGTCACGAAGCCCTGGGCGGTCAGGTCATTGGGATTCTGCGCCGCGCCGTAGCCGGGCATCGTCTGGATGGCGGGATATGTGCGCGACGTGTCCTTCGGAACGTACAGCCAGCAGATGAAGGTCACGCCTTCGGTAGAGTCCAGCGCCACGCGGAACAACCGGCCGGTCGCAGTCGCTTTCTCCGGCACTTCCACCACACGGGCGTTCATCGGAACTTTCGCCAGGTCGGCCTTGGCGCGCTTCCAGAAGGCGTCGAAGTCCCTGGGCCTGTCCCAGTCCGGATCGCCGGTGTACTTTTCAATTTTCTGCGAGGGGGGCAGTGTGCGGTATTCCTTGGGCGTCGCGACCTTGTCCTCCAACACGGGCCGCGCCATGATGGCCACCGCGCGCGCGTTTTTCACCTTCGGCAGTTTGATGGTTTCCGGCGCGCCGTCGCACGTGCGGGTCAGGATGACCTTGTCCTTCGACTCATCGTCCCCGATGGCTCGGATGGTGATCTCCACGCTGGGACCTGTGGATCCGTCCGGTTGGGGTTCGATGTGCAGGACCGGCTTGCCCTGCCTGGGATCAAACCGAACGCGCATGGTTGCGGGCGGCGCCGGGGCGCATCCCGCCATCGCGGCCACCAGCATACACACTGCCAAAGTCATCAGGACGTTCTGCATTATTGGATCCCTCTGTGTAAACAGGTCATTTCAACCATTTCTTGTACCAGTCGTCGGCCGCGCGGCGGTATTCCGGAGGGGTTTCGTGCTCCCGTCCCGGCATAATCAGCAACCGCTTGGTTACACTGTCCGGTATATTGTTGTAGTCGCTGACACCGCCCGGCGCGGCGCACATGCGGTCCATCTCTCCCACGCCAATCAGCGTGGGGCACTGGATGCGCCGCGAGTGGAACCGGGCATCCACGTAACTCACCGTTTTCCGCGCTTTCGCTCCCGTTTCGCCTTCGGAGTAGAACTCGTCCCGCAGGTACATCTGATTGCCGGTAACGGAAGTCAGCACCGAGGTCTTGAAGTCGCTCAGGAACGGAACATTGGCACAACACGCCGCCAGGCGGTGGTCCAGCGCCGCCATCGCCAGCGCGAGGGCGCCGCCCTGGCTTCCGCCTTCCACCGCCACACGCTTGCTGTCAACCTCGGGCCGGTTCATCAGGAAGTCGATACCGGCCAGGCAGTCCATGTACGCTCCGCGATAGTAATAGGATTCCGGATCTTCCCTATGGTAGCGGATATGATACGGCGGAAGCGGCCAGAACTGCCCGGACGGCCCGTGGCCGCGCGGATTCAGGGCCAGCGTGATGTACCCTTCCGCCGTCCGATCCGCCGGAATCTGCTCCGCCCCGTAACCGGGCATGATCTGGATGGCGGGATACCGTTTCGCCGGCCTTCCGCTCAGCACGTTCGCATCCTTCGGCGCGAAGTACCACCCCGCAATGCGGATGCCGCCGAGCGACGTCATCTCCACGCGGTACAGTCTTCCAGTGGCGGTGGCGCGCTCCGGCAGTTCGGTAATCTTCAGGTTGCGCGGCGTAGCCCTCAACTCGGCTTTCGCCCGGTTCCAGTATGCATCAAAATCGGCCGGTTCCTCCCAGTCGGGCGCGCCTTTCCAGTCGATCAGTTTGATTCCCGGCCTCAGCGTGCGGTACTCCACTTCGGCCCACGGGCCGCTCATTTCCTGAAGCCGGATCGTCACACCCACCACCGGGATATTCGGCACGCCGGGCAACTCGACCTTCACGGGTTCGTTCAACACCGTCTGCCGCGTGATGATCGTTTCCATGCGCCCGATGGCGCGGAACGTGAGGTCGCAGGGCAGTTGAAGCCCGACCGTCGGTTCCGGATCGATTTTGATGTAAGGGTTTCCGCCGCGCGCGTCCGTGGACACGCTGATCGACAGCGGCCTGGTCAGCGTCGGCGCGCACTCCGACACCGGGTGCGTGTCGTTCAGGAAGAACACACCCGCCCAGAACCGGTTGGAGTTGCGGAAGTCGGCGGGGATGGTTTTTTCCTCGCCGCCGTTGACCGACCACCGCACGCGCAGGAAGATGTTCTTTCCCGCCGCGATGGAGGTTTCACCGATCTCCTTCCACGGGGCCGAGGCCGTCCACGTCCCGTTGGCTGAAGTTGCCGTCCCGACAGACGCGGTGCCCGTGATGCGGCTGAAAGATGGTTCCGCGCGGTTGGCCTCGAGCGCCCAGTCCGTGTCGTTGAAATCCAGGATCAGCACGGCGCGGGGCGGAGCGTTCTCAACACGCAGATAGAGTCTGTCTTCGTCCCAGCCGAGTTTGAGCCGGGCCGGTTCTTCGGTGCCGTTCGGAGGGAGAACAATCGCCGGCGCGGACTGCCAGGCTGTTTCATCGTTCAACCCGTTGTCGATCCGAGTGGCCGGAAATGCCCGCGTGGGTGCGGCGGATAGAGGCGTCGCCAGGGACACGATGAGTACGAGGGTGATACACAAGACAACGTGGCAATTCATACTTAACCGTATGAGCCGAGCGTGGAAGGCGTCAAACGGCAGGTACCAGGTGTCAGGTGTCGGGTGTCAGTATTCGGTAGGGGCGATTCACGAATCCATCTGTACCAATTCAATCGTGCAAATGAACGTAGATCGTGTCATTTCGAGCGTAGCGAGAAATCTGCGGTTGCCTGGCTCCCCGCGCGCGGGGAGCAGGGATTACCCGCAGATCCCTCGCATTCGCTCGGGATGACGGCGAGAATTTGCTGAACCGGAGATTCTTCGGCTTCGCCTCAGAACGACATCCTTTACGTCAACACAACCGGCTCGCGATCATTCCAAATCCCAAATCCTCTTCTCTGTGTCTCCCCTACGGGCCGTGTGGCAGTGCCTCTGTGGTAGAGTCACCGAAACAGAACAACCGCCGACAACGGCTCTAACTTCAGCGTTCCGGTTGCGGTTCCCAGCGGCGTCGTCCCCGCGCATTCCGCGTTCACAACCACGTTCCATTCGCCTTCCGGCAGTCGCATATCTGTACGTTCGCGGCCACCGTGGAGAATGACCACAATGTCCTTCCACCTGTCTCCGGCCTTCGACCCGTCCAGTCTGTACGCAAACGTTTGCGCAGGTAATTGGTCAGCCGAAACGAACGTCAGAGCGCTCTTGATCAGGTCGCGCGATGCCATCCGGAACGCCGGGTGCGCCTTCCTTAAGGCAATCAGTCCGCGCACGTAATCGCGCAAATCCGTAAACCGAACTGCCCTCTGCCAATCGTACTGGTTCGCCGAATCGCCCGCGTTGTACGAGTTGTGGTTCCCGCCCTTGGTTCGGCCTATCTCAACGCCGCCTTCGAGGAACGGGATGCCCTGCGACAGCAGAACGCCCGCATACGCCAGTTTGACCACCGACGACTTCGTCATGTCGTCCGCGTTCGGGATGCTCCGCTCGATGCGGTCCATGAACGTCAGGTTGTCGTGCGCGGACACATAGTTGAGCGACTCGCCCGGTTGTTCCGCGAAGTCGTCGATAGCGCCGGCCACTGCCCGTTCCAGCGCGCCGCGGTCCATGGGACCGCCCATCGCGAAGCCCGGCCACGTTCCGTCCAGTTCGCCCCGGAACGTGTTGCGGAAGTTGTCGTTGAACACCGCGACCGGCATCCCTCTCTGGGCGCCCTTGCCGAAGCGCGTCGGGCCGCCTCCCGTCCACGGCTCTCCGGTGATGATGGCGTCCGGGTTCGCCTTGTGGATGGCCTCGGCCAGTTCGCGCACCGTATCCGGCGTGAACATGCCGAGCAGGTCGAACCGGTAGCCGGCCACGCGGTATTCCTTGAGCCAGTACACCAGGCTCTCGCGGATGTACTTGCGGACCATCGGCCTCTCGTCGTGCACCGCGTTGCCGACACCGCTCTCGTTCAGGTTGTCGCCACGGTCGTTGTTCCGGAAGTAATAGTACGGAACCGTCTGCCAGAAAGCCGACCACTCGCCCTCGCTCGGCACGGTGTGGTTGTACACGACGTCCATCACCACGCCCATACCCGCGCGCTGAAAATCCATAAATGTCCGCTTGGTCTCGCGCAGGGTCTCGAGCGGCACGTTCCTGCGCACGGCATACTGCTCTTCGGGCACGTTGAACAGCGTGGTCTCGTAACCCCAGTTGTAGCCTCCGGAATGCGCCGGGTTGAAGTTCTGAATCGGCATCAACTGAATGTGCGTCACACCCAGGTCCTTCAGGTAGTCGAAGCCCGTGGCGAACGATGTCCCCGGCACGCGCGTTCCCTTCTGAACAAGGCCGGCATAACGTCCTCTCAATTCCGTTGACACGCCGCTGTTGGGGTGGCTGGTCAGGTCGCGCACGTGGATTTCGTAGATCACCGCATCCGTCGGTCTCCTGCCCTTGAACGGCCTCGGAGCCGGCCACCCGGGCGGATTGCTTTGCGTCAGGTCCACCACCATCGTCCGCTGGGCGTCAGCCGACGCCGCATAGCCGTTGATATCGGCCGCGTAACGCGTTTCGCCGTATGACTCGAACCGGTAGTTGTAGAACACCCCATGCAGGTCTCCGGGCACGACGGCATACCAGACGCCCTGCGCGTTCCGCTTCATCGGAATGGTCTTCCACACAGGTGACTTCGTGGTCTTGTACAGAAGGACTTCCGCCTTCGACGAAACCGGGCTCCATACCTTGAACGCCGTGCGCTCCTTCGTCCACCGCGAACCAAGGTCGTCCTTCGCGTAGAAGAAGACGGGATCGGACAGAACTTCCCTCGCGTAGACCGTGCGCCAGGGGCCGCTTCCCGCGCGAACCTGGATTGGACGGCAGACATCGAACGGTTGCAACCGTTCCGCCAACTTGACACGGAACGACTGGTAAAGGCCGGTGAATGACGCCGGTTTCGGTTTCGGAGGGGCGGCCGATGGGGCGGTCACCTCATTCGGATTGTTCACGGAATCGCCGATGAAGCCCCTGCCGAAATCCACCACGAAACGGACGACGCGGTCGGAAGGCACAATCACCCGGATGTTCGAGCCGGAGCGTGCGAAACCGGCGCCGTAGTTCTCGTCCCAGCTTCCGCCCCGGGCGACCTTGTACTCATAGGTTCCGGCCTTCAACTCCGCCACCAGTTCCCAGGCGTCGCCTCCGGTTCGCGTCATGCGCGATATTTCACCGGCAGGGTCCCAGTCGGAGCCTCCCAGCGCGGACTGAACGGTTCCGGCCAGAACCACCATATCCGGATCGCGAGGTGTTCCGGCCCGCTCACCGCCGAGGACCTCGTTCACCGCAACGGTCCGGCCGTTGACTCTGACTGTGAAGGCGTCCTGAACACCCGCCACGGTGGAAGGCCGGGGTAGCCACACGCGCACTTCGTCGAACGCATCGAGGAACGCCGGCCCGGCCCACTCGTCAGCCGGAGCGGACGCGGACGCGGAGACGAGCAGGCAGAAGACAACAAACAGGGCGGTGGTGAAAACCATTGGCGGATTCTTCCTAGATGAATGCATATTTGATAAGGTTGCTAGAACAACACCTAACCCCCGCCCTGCGCTGAACGCTCCGGGCACCCCCTTCCCGCGTGCGGGAAGGGGGACAGGGGGGTTAGGTTATCGGATATTAGTCGAAATACCGTTTAGGTCAATCAAATACGTTAGTTAGCCCAAACGTTTGGTGCCCCCGGTACGGTGTTTTATCGAAGCGCACTGATGGACGCAATCCCTTTGTCACCCCTTCGGATTCCACACCGCGCCCATGAACAGGATCTGGCCGGTCGACTCCTCAACGATGGCAAGGAAGAACGGGTGGTCCACCTTCATCGTGAACGGCTTGCGGGCAGGCATTACAGAGAGCAAGCCCATTTCCACCGAGGTCGCGGCGGCGGCCGTCGAGCCCTTCTCGTCCACTTCCAGCACGGCCTTGTGGTTCACCTTGCTGATAAACGCCTTCTGCCTCAGCATCCCGGAAAAGTCGGCTTTCTCGCGGTCAAATGCGATACCCATTCCCAGTGCCGTCAAAGCCTTGTTCAGTTCCGACTCGTACTGCATCTTGAACTTCGGCAGAATAACGGTTCCCTCGGTGGGACGCATCTGCCTGCGCCACGAATCCCAGTTCTCCGCACTCAGAGTGTTCAGCAAGTCCCGCAAACCGTCCTGCCGGTCGGGCAGGAACACATACAGGGAGAACCGGCTCTCGCGCGGCTTCGGGCTTCCGTACGGCAGGCGGACGGCCTGGAATCCCTCGCCCTTCATATAGCCGTACTTTTCCATCTTCGCCCGGCGCATCATCGGCACGCTGACGGTCTGGCGCCCGACCAGTTGGAACGGCTCGTCCTTCGTCGCGGCTTTCTCGAACGGGTAGGACCAGTCGCCCTGGAAGTAAATGGCGTTCACCAGCACCATCGCCGTCATGTTGCTCAGGCTGTCCGGCTTGACAAGGTTGTCTATCTTGCCCTGGGTCTGCTTGTTCACCCAACCGTTGATGCGGTCCGCCGCGGCGCGGGAATTGCCGAAGTTCAGGTTCGCCACCTCGGCATTGAAACTTTTCTGGTTGTCGTTCAGAAAGCTGTCGATGAAGGTAAGGTTCTGATTCGCCCACAGCGAGTTGGCGACGTTCATGCGAACGCCTTCGCCGGGCGTTTTGAGCCGCATATTGAGCGCCTCGTAGCCCCGGTTGACGTTTTCGAGGGGTATCTTGTTTACGCTCAGCGTCCGCCCCATCTGGACCAGTGTGTCGCTGTTGGCGCCGTTCAGCGTCATCGTCAGCGCCGAGGACACGCTGTAGGGCGAAAAGAACACGTTGCCGTTCGGTTGCGCCTTCTGCATCTCGGCGAACAACCGAAATCCGAAATCGGCGTTGGCGTTGGAAATCTGTTGCACCGGGTTCACCTTGGGAATCGTCTCTTCACAACGAACCGGCGTCTGGACGGTGACCAGACAGCCAATGAAAGTTGCCAGAATGGGCACAACAGCCGGCATGGGGAACCGACGCTGGGTCGTGGTCGTGAAACGCATTGTATCTCTCCTTTCGCGGGTGTTCTTATCCTTATAGACCCGGCAGAGACGCGCAACCTTCAAGGCTCAGCAACCGCTTCTTCATCTCAAGCCCGCCGCCGTAACCGACCAGTTTGCCGTCGGAACCAATCACACGGTGGCACGGGATCAGGACCGGGATGGGATTCCGGTTGTTCGCCAATCCGACGGCGCGCGACGCGTTGGGATTGCCGATGACGGCCGCAATCTGCCCGTACGTGCGCGTTTCGCCGTACGGAATTTCCAACAACGCGTCCCACACACCGCGCTGGAAATCCGTGCCCACCGGCGCCAGGGGAACGTTAAACACCTTCCGCGTGCCCGCAAAGTATTCACCCAACTGCCGGGCCGTCTCCAGCAACAACGGTGTTTCCTTGCGAGTGACGGCCGCGGGAACGCCGTCCTCGGAAAACCACACATTACTGACTGCCCCGCCGGTCTCTCCGATCCACAGGTCGCCGACGGGGGTGGCGTATTTCCAGACGACATTCATGGTTTCTCCCTCAGTGCCGTAACTGCCACAGCCAGAACTGCAGTTTCACGCCGAACAGGCTCAGCATGTCGCGCAGGGGCGAAGAAATGGCGAGGACAACCGCAATCGGAATGGCCGACGCCAGCAATATCGTGACGATGTGACGCGTGCGCAGGCCGCCCTTGTACAAGCGCGACACGCCCTTCGCGTCCACCAACCGTTTCCCGACCCGCAGGCGCACAAGGAACGTGCTGGCCATGCCCTCGCGCCCCTTGTCCAGGAATTCCTCCAGCGAGAAGTGCGTGCCCACCGCCACAATCAGCGTGGCGCCGCGCTCGTAGGCCATCAGGATCGCCGCGTCCTCGCTGGTGCCCGGCACCGGGAACACCACGGCGGTTCGTCCGGCCGATTCCACGCGTTCCAGCCCCGGCGCGCGCCCGTCAGCGTAGGCGTGAACGACGATTTCCCTTGCCTTGGAGACGGCCGTATCCGACGCCGAATCCATATCGCCGATCAGGATATCCAGCGGGAATCCGGCCTCCAAAATAGCGTCGGCGCCGCCGTCCACACCGATCAACACCGGTTGCTGTTCCTCGATGTAGGCGCGCACCATCTGCAGGTCCTCGAGGTACCCCTCACCGCGCACCACCACCAGCGCCGGCCGCCCGGCCAGTTTCGTTTTCAGTTCCGGTATCGCGGGCGGATTGAAGAGCAGGCTTCGTTCGTCAACCAGGTACCGCAAGGTGTTCGAGGCAAACGCGGTGAGTTGCGATTCCAGGTTCCCGCGCGCGAGGACACTGCGTTCCTCCAGAACTTCGTCGGTCACATGAATCAGCGGCGTCAGCGGCTTGTCGCCTTGAAACAGCGTGGCGCCGCGCACCGTCAACTCGTCTCCGTCCATCAAGCCTTCCACCCAGTCGCTCGTCTGGGCGTCAAACAGGGGAATCCCCGCGTTCAGCAGGACGCGAGGGCCGCCGTTGACGTATCGCCCCGACATGGATTCCTCGAGGTTGATGACGGCGCAAGGGCGGCACCCGGCCAGCGAGCGGGCGGCGATGGCGTCCAAATCCCGGTGAAAGATGACCGCCATCTCCCCTTCCTTCAGGTCCGTCACAAGACGCTTGGTGCGGCGGTTGGAGCGGACCCGGCCGGTGATGACGCGTTCCTCCTTCACGCCGTGCCTCCGCCGAACTCCGATATCAGGCTCGCCGCGTGCGTCCTGGCGGTGTCGGTCGGTTCCGCGCCGGCCAGCAACCGTGCGATTTCCTCCATGCGTTCTTCCGGCGAAAGTGCCGTGATCGTTGTGACGGTCCGGTTCCCGCTGACCGACTTCTCAATCCGAAAATGCGTGCCGGCGGCCGCGGCAATCTGGGGAAGGTGGGTCACGCAAAGCGTCTGATGCTGACTTGCCAGCGCCTTCAGTTTGCGGGCCAGGGCTCCGGCCACCCGTCCGCTGACGCCCACATCGATTTCGTCGAACACCAGCGTCGGCACCGGGTCCACGCGCGATAAAGCCGACTTCAACGCCAGCATCAGCCGGCTCATTTCGCCCCCGCTCGCGATCTTCGCAAGCGGTTTCAACGGTTCGCCGGGATTCGGCGAAATCACGAATTCCACCTTGTCGGCTCCGGTCGGCCCCGGTTCGGCGGACTCGATGGAGGTGTCAAAACGCGCCCGTTCCATGGCCAATCCCGCCAGATCCGCGCTCAGCAAGTCCCTCAACTGCTCAGCCGTGGCTACGCGAAGAGAGTGCAGTTTCGCGTTTGCCGCGTCGCGCTCCGCCTTCAGCGTTTCCACGCGTTGCCTTAACTGGCCAACCCGTTCGTCGGCATGCTGTAGAGAGTCGAGTTCCGCGAAGGTTCTTTCGCGGTAAGCCAGTATCTCAGGGATCGTGTCGCCGTACTTGCGTTTGAGGTTGCGGAGAAGGTCCAGGCGCTCCTCCACTTGTTCCAGACGTTCCGGGTTCATCTCCACGGAATCGGCGTAGTGTTCCAGATCCCGGGCGGCTTCCTGCAACGTGTAGTATCCGGTTTCGACCGCCGACAGAACGTCCACCGCCGATTCGTCCAGACGGGCAATCTCCTTCAGGCGCGTTACCGCCACCCCGACCGAGTCCACCGCGCCGAGCCCCTCGCCGTTCAGTTTCTGCAGGGCTTCAGCGCACGCTTCGGCGATGCGTTCCGCGCCTCCCAGGCGCGCGCGTTCTGCAAGCAGGGCATCGTCTTCGCCGGGCGAAAGTTCCGCCGCGTCGATCTCGTTCACCTGGAACTCGTGCAAATCGATCAGCCGTGCCCGTTCGCGCTCGTCAAGAAGAAGGTTGTTCAGCTCCGTAGAAGCATCACGCCACGCTCCGAAGGCTTGCGCGGCAAGGGACAGAGCCTCCGCGGCTTCCGGGCCGCCGAACGCGTCCAGAATCTGTTGATGCGTGGCGACGCGCAGGAGGCTCTGGTGCTCGTGCTGACCGTGCAGGTCCACCAGTCCGTCGCCGATCTCGCGCAGGGCGCCCACGTTCACCCTCCGACCGTTCACGCGCGCCGCGCCGGCTCCGGAAAGGCTGAGTTCGCGGCTCAGAACGAGTTCAGTTTCGCCTTCATCCAGCCAGCCGTCAGCCGCCAGGCGCGAAACGACGGAGGGACAGCGCGAGAGGTCGAACACGGCTTCCACCAGCGCGCGGTCACTGCCGGTTCTCACCGCTTCCGTGCCGGTCCGCTCGCCCAGTGCGGCGTTCAAAGCGTCGATCAGGATGCTCTTTCCCGCGCCGGTTTCACCCGTCAGGATGTTCAGGCCGGGACCGGGACGCAGGTCCAGGCTCTCCATCAGCGCGAAGTTCTGGACATGGAGATGCGTCAGCATCGTCCCGCGCTACAACAGCCGTTCGCCCCAGCGCAGGCGGAGGCGGACCTTGTCGTAGATGGTCGGGCGTCCGGGCAGTGTGATGAACCGCGCTCCGAAGGGAGACTGCCGGACCTGCAGTTCGTCGCCGTGGCGCAATGGGAAGGTAATCTGCCCGTCCACACTGGTCTGTGCTTCTCCGTCGGTTTCCGCCATGCGGAGGACCAGGCGGCTTTCACCCGGAACCACCAGTGAGCGGAAGTGCAGAGCGTGCGGGCAGATGGGGGTGATAATGTAGGCGTCCAGCGTGGGGTGCACGATCGGGCCGCCCGCCGCGAGGTTGTAGCCCGTGGAACCGGTGGCCGTGCTGACCAGCACGCCGTCGCCGGAATAGACCGCCAGGGGGGAGTCGTTCAGGAATGCTTCTATCTTGACCAGGCGCGACGAGCCGCCGCGCACCAGCGCCACATCGTTCAGCGCGGGGTGCTCTTCCACAACCTTCCCGCCGCACAGGCGCGTTGTGGAAAGCATCGGGCGCACTTCCAGATTGCAGTCTCCGGCCAGAACCTGTTCCAGCGCGATTTCAACTTTTTCCGGCTCCACCTCGGCCAGGAACCCGAACGAGCCGAACCGGACCGTCAGCATCACCCCGCGCCGGCGCGCCAGTTTGCGGGCCACGGTCAGCGTGGTGCCGTCGCCGCCCAGCACCACAACGAGGTCGGCGTTCAGAACGTCGTCCTCCGGGCTCGGCATCTCGCCGGGAAGAAGGCTCGCCAGGTCTGCCGGAACGCGGCACTCCAACCCGCGCGCGCGGATCCACGGCGCCAGCGCGGCCGCCGTTTCCACGGGTCCGGGCTTGCGCACATTGGCGAACAGGGCGATGGACGATATATGCCTGGTCTCCACACAGCAATGTTAGCAACAGGCAGGTGTCAGGTGTCAGGGGCCAGGTGTCAGACCGTTTTTCCGACAGGCCGTTTGTTTCACACACTTCAATGAAATGTACGATTCTCACACGACGGAAACGGGGATGCAGGCATATGACAACAGAAACATTGAAAATCGACCTCACCGGGAAAACCGCCGTCGTCACCGGCGCTACGGGTGGGCTGGGACGAACCATGGTTCGAACGCTCGCCAGTTGCGGCGCCGATGTGGCGGTTCACTATCACCGGAACGACGAGATGGCTCACTCTCTTGTGGAATCAGCGCGGTCCATCGGCCGGCGGGCCGTGGCGATTCAGGCCGACATCACGCGGGAAGCCGACGTTAACGCCCTGCGGGAAACCGCTGTCCGCGAACTGGGACCTGTCCACATCATCGTAAACAACGCCGTCATCCAGTACGCGTGGAAGCCTCTGCTGGAACAACCGCTGGAGGACTACGAGAGCCAGTACCGCTCCTGCGTCCTGCACAACGTGCTGATGGCGAAGGCGTTCGTTCCCGATATGGTGGAACGCGGCTGGGGCAGGGTCATCGGAATCAACACGGAATGCGCCATGCAGGCGTTCCCCACGCAAAGCGCCTACACCTCCGCCAAGCGCGGCATGGACGGTATCCTGCTCGTGCTGGCGAAAGAGGTGGGCTCGCACGGTATCACCGTGAACCAGGTGGCGCCGGGTTGGACTCTCAGCGAACTGAACCGCGACTCCGGAGAAGACGACACAGCCTACAAGGCGACCGTCCCCCTTCGCCGGCGCGGCACCGACCAGGACATCGCCAACGTGGTGGCCTTCCTGGCGTCGGAACTGGCCGGCTTCATAACCGGCGCATACATACCGGTTTGCGGTGGCAACGTGATGCCGGGGATATGACGAGATTCGTGACTACGGATTCGCGTCCAACCCCGCGGCCTTGCGGGCGATGCGGATGGCGTCCCTCACGGTGATGCCGCCGTCAAACGTTTCCGTATTCAGAAGGGCGATGTCCGCCAGCGTGGCCTGGGCCATGCCACCGGATATCTTAAGCGCCCGCACAACGTCCCACCACCGGTAACCGGCAGCACCAGCGGACTCATACGCTCCCATATCCACGTGCGGTCCATGGATCCGAGGCTGGCCGTCCAGGTCCGTGGCGCCCGGGCTCACAATTAAGTCGCTACCGGCGTCGATACAGGGCGATCCCGCCGCCAATCGATAATTGTTGCCCGTCCGGTTGACGAACAGCGGGTCCACACTGATGTTCCCGTTCGTGCCTGTCGGGTCTATGATGTTCGAATAGTTGGCCGTTGTGTTGCCGAACACGTCGTTAAACGAGAGCGTCAACGGATAGCTGGTGCTGTTTCTGCGGATGCCTCTTCCGTTGAAAGCCACGATGCTGTTGGATACCGTCGCCTCGCTGAAACCCACGTAGACGCCGTAACTGCTGTTCCCGCTGATGGTGCAGTTCGACACCATTGCCGTGCCTCTCTGCACATTGACGCCATTACTGTTCCCGCTAATGGTGCAGTTGGACACAATCGCGCGGCCTCCTTCCACACGGAA
>Ga0302251_1000207_pt1 | contig 68846 bp, 57 predicted proteins | sample AAG_RA_Gln_MG_FD_193534 | JGI IMG/M metagenome (GOLD analysis project Ga0302251, IMG submission 193534) | Enriched activated sludge microbial communities from anaerobic digester in WTTP, New Holstein, Wisconsin, United States - AAG_RA_Gln | ecosystem: Engineered > Bioreactor > Anaerobic >... | reverse complement strand
CCGCTGACGGTGAGCTTCTACGTCAATGGGCGGCAGATGCCCGCTTCCGCCTTTCTCGTGCATGCCTATACCCGGCCTTCCAACGGCTGGCAGTGCCAGCGCTGGTCCACCATACTGACAGACTGGCCTTCCGGCAAGATGGTGGAGCTCGAGATCCGCTACGACCTCTCCCAGGGCATCTACGATGGGGAAGCGAACTATTCGGCGGGGGAATACCGGCAGATTTTCTACGTGACGGTCCGCTGACCTGCGCCCCCCTACCCGCCCGGCACGGCCACGACCCCGCGCGTGCCGCCATCCGGCAGGGGCAGCACCTCCAGCCGGCCGCCCACGGCCGCCAGCATCGTGCTGTGAAACCGCAGACCGCTGCCGCTGCCGCCGGCCCACTCCGCGGCCGGCCCGGCATCCACCCCCACCCCGTTGTCTTCCACCGCCAGCCGCACCTCCCCCCCACTGGCCTCCAGCCCCACCCGCAGGCGCAGCGGCCGGGAAACGTCCCCGCCCCGGCCGTGGCAGGCGGCGTTGCGCAGTAGCTCGCGGGCCGCAAAGTAGACCACCTCGGCCACAAAGGGCGCCAGCCGGCCGGCCGCCTCCTCCGCCGCGGCGTCCATCTCCCAGGCCACGGCGTTGAACTCGCCGCCGAACTCGCTCTGCACCAGGCCGCGCAGCGCCGCCGCCAGACCCTGCTGGGCCAGGCCGCGCGGCAGGTTCGCCGTCACGTCGCGCATCAGGTCCGAGATCTCGCGGTGCGCGGCCGTCAGCTCGACGACGGCGTCGCTCACGGCAGGGTCGCCACGGCGGGCGCTCAACTGCAGGATGGCCGTGTGCAGGCGCGGCAGCACCTGGTCGTGCAGGATGCGCCGGCCCTGATTTTCCAACACCTTGACCTGGGCCACGCGCTCGCGCAGCAGGCGCATGGCCACGCCGGCCAGCTCCATCCCTGCCAGCGTGTCCAGCAGGCGTTCGCCGCCGGCCTGGGCCAGCTCCAGCTCCTCCTCGGTGTACGGGTTGCCGTCGAGCTTCTCGCCCAACAGCAGGACGCCGCCCAGGGCCGGCTCCGCGGCCGCCGCGGGGTCGCGCCGGTAGGCCGCGGCCGGCGCGACCCCGGCCGGTTCGCCGGGCAGGGCGTCCGGGGGTGCCTGGCCCGCGCCGGCCGTCCTCCCGGCATCGTCCGGGCGGCGGGCCCCGCCCTGCCGCAGCGCCACAGCCCAGGCGGCGCCGACCTGGCCGGCCGGCCGGAAGCGGCTTTCCGAGGCAGGGAACCAGGCCGTCAGCTCGGCCAGCGGCGGCACGGCCATGCGCGTCCCGCCGGGGGCATAGACGAGCGGCGGGCCGGCGAGCGCCGCCAGCGAGCCGGCCGGCACGAGCACGGCCGCCCGCGCCCCCAGGACGTCGCGGCAGAGCGTGGCGAAGAGGCTCTCTAGCTCGGCCGGGTCCGGCGGGGCCCCTTCGCGCATGCGGTCGTAGAGCCCCTGGCTGGCGACAAAGGGGCCAATCTGGGCCATGAACTGCTCGCGCTCGGCAAAGGCGCGCCAGGAGGAGAGGACGTGAAAGAGCGTCATCACCAGCGCCGCCAGCAGGAGCCCGTAGAAGCGGTGCACCGGACCCACCCAGGCCACCGAGACAACCAGGCTGAAGCCGGCCGCCAGGATGACGGTGCTGCGCCACTGCCGGAAAAAGCCCCGGCGCGGCAGGAGATGGCCGGTGAAGACGGCGTAGCCGACGATGGCGCGGCCCAGCAGCGTCACCGCGGCCGCCACCAGGCCGGCCACTGCCAGGTCGAACCGCTTGACCATCGTCTCGATGGTCGGGTTGGCCAGCGTCGTGAGGGTGCCACGGGGGAGGAGCGCCCAGACGGCCGTGCCGGTCATCACCACGCCGGCCAGCAGGAGCAGGGCCGAGACGGCCGCCAACCACGGGCGGGCCTGCCGGCGGGCAACGGCGGTGATGGGCGGCGCCGCCGCGACCGGCCGGCGCAGCAGGTCCAGCGGCAGCAGGTAGCAGAGGAGGCTGTAGAGCAGGTAGCAGACAAAGAGCAGGGCAACGCCGGGCAGCTGGGAAAAGTAGGCGTCGCGCCCCGCGGACAGGTAGCGGTACACCGAGACCGTGCTCGACAGGATCAGCCCGGCCAGGATGCCCGCCAGCAGCGCCACGACGCCCAAGAGCCAGGCCCGATGGGGATGCGGCCGGCCGGGGTGAAAGCCGGCGTGCCAGAGCATCACGCCGTACCAGGCGAGCGGCGCGGCAATCGCCGGCACCCAGCTCACCCACCACCAAAAGGTCATACCCAGGCTGAGGCTCGACAGGCCCCGCCCCATGATCGCCGTGTGGCTGACGAACAGGACGCCGCCCAGGACCAGGCCCCCACCGCTGATCCAGGTACCCAGCACGCGGCGGTCGCCGTTGAGGAGCACCGTCAGCCCCAGCCAAAAGAGCGAGATGGTGTTGTAAAAAGAGACCGCCAGGACGGCCCAGTCCAGGTACATCAGAGCACCACCCATTCGCCGCGGCGATCCTGTACCCGAGCTACCCCTTCCTCGTCCCAGACGATGAGCTGCCGCCGCGCATAGATCACCGCCGCCCGCGTGCGGGCCACCTTTTCGTCGGTGGGCGTGTCGTTCAACCGCCAGGCGGCATAGATCTGGCCGTTCGTGCGGCTCACGGCGCGCCCGTCGTGAAAGCCCAGGCGCGCGGCGATCTGCTCGTTCGTCAGGCCCTGCGCGACCAGGGCGATCACCTCCCGCTCGTTGGGCTCCAGGAGGGTGAGGGGGTCGTGCTCGTCCTTGTGGCGCACCTCCTGCACGCGCGCCTCGATCTCGGGATCGATGAACGAGCGGCCGGCCGCCGCGTCGCGCAGGAGCGGCACGATGCTCTCCGGCAGGAGATAGTTGCTCTTGCGCACGTAGGCATAGTGGCTGAGCATCCCGGAGCGCAAAAAGTCGCGATAGTAGGCGTCGTCGTCCTGGATCGAGTAAAAGACCACCGGCAGACGGGCATATTCCCGACGCAGGGCCACGGCCGCCTGGATCCCATTCATCTCCCCGGCCAACGCCACATCCATCAGCACGACCTGCGGCGGCGCGGCCTGGCACAGGTGGAGCGCCTCTTCGCCACTAGCGACCTCGCCGACCACCCGGACGGCGCCGGTAGCCTCCAGGCCGATGCGCAGCGCGCGGCGGAGGGGTTCGTTGTCTTCAACCAACAGAGTGCCCAGCATCTCTCACCTCGGTCGAGCGGAAGGGCGTAGGACGTGGGTGCAGCGGTGGAACGGTGGAACCGTTGGAACGGTGGAACGGTGGAACGGTGGAGCGGTGGAACGGTGGAGCGGTGGAACGTCAGAACGGTTGATACCGGGCAGGGTAGCAGATTCTGGCGGCCTTGTCAAGCACCTGGGTGCAGGGGATTGGGGGATCAAGGCATGGATACGGGACGGGCGGGGGAGTAGAATGGGTATTGGTTATCGGTGAGCGGTGATCGGTGATTGGGAAAACCGCACCCGATCACCGATACCCGATACCCGATCACCGATACCCGATACCCGATACCCGATCACCGATACCCGATACCCGATCACCGATACCCGATACCCGATACCCGATACCCGACAAAGGAGCCCCCATGCACATCAAACTGCTTTCCCCCAGAATGAGCCTGCGCCCCATGGATTCCGAGTTCAAACGGCGCATGGCGCCGTCGTTGGCGCTGCTGACCGTCGCGGCGCTCACCCCGCCCGAGCACACCGTGACGCTGGAGGACGAGAATGTGCAGCTGCTCCACCTGGACGACCGCCCGGACCTGGTCGGGATCACGGTGAACGTGGACACGGCCCAGCGGGCCTATGAGATTGCCGGCGCCTACCGGCAGCGGGGCATCCCCGTCGTGCTGGGCGGCATCCATCCGAGCGCCAACCCGGAAGAGGCCCTGCAGCAGGCCGACGCCGTCTGCGTGGGCGAAGCGGAGGAGGTGTGGGGCCAGATCATCGCCGACGCGGCGCAAGGGCGCCTGCGCGGCCAGTACTACCATCCCCGGCCGGCCGACCTGGCCCATACCCCGCCTCCGCGGTGGGACCTTGTCGAAAGCGCGAACTATCTCTACACCAACGTCGTGTGCGCCAGCCGCGGCTGCCCCTTTGCCTGCGAGTTCTGCTACAACAGCGCCGCTTACATCCACCACGAGTACCGGACCCGCCCGGTCGAACAGGTCGTGGCCGAGATCCAGCGGCTCGGCACCCGCCACGTGATGTTTGTCGACGACAACTGGATCGGGGATATCGAACGGGCGCGGGCCCTGCTCCAGGCCATAGCCCCGCTCCACCTCAAGTGGAACGCCGCCGTCTCGACCAACATCGTCCGCCACCCGGACCTCCTGGACGAGATGCAGCGCAGCGGCTGCCAGAGCCTCTTTATCGGCTTTGAGACGGTCAACGGCGACTCGGTGCGCAGCGTGCGCAAGTACCAGAACCACGTGGGCGAATACGAACGGCTGATCCACGAGCTGCACAGGCGCGGCATCATGGTCAACGCCAGCATGGTGTTTGGGTTCGACCACGACCAGCCCGATGTCTTCCGCAAGACACTGGCCTGGCTGGTGCGCAACAAGGTCGCGACGGTGACGAGCCACATCCTGACACCCTATCCCGGAACGCCGCTCCACCGGCGTATGGATGCCGAGGGGCGAATACTCGACCGCGACTGGCGCCACTACAACACGGCGCACGTCGTCTTCCAGCCGCGCCAGATGACCGCCGAGCAGCTCTACCGGGGGTACCTGTGGCTCTACCGCGAGTTCTACAGCCTGGCCAACATCGTACGGCGGATGCCGGAGGCCAAATCCCAGCGCGTCCCGTTCCTCCTCTTTAACCTGTGCTATCGCAAATTCGGCAAGATCACTTCGCGCCTCGGTCGGGGCGTCCTAATGGGGCGTATCGGAAGGCTCAGCCGGCGCTGGGCCTATGGGATGGGGTAGCAGGATGATAAGGAGGAGGCGGCTATGACCTGGGACGCCGAATTGCTCCGCCTGGCCAACCAGTCCCTGGCCGATCCGCTGCTCGACGCGCTGCTGCTGGCGGTCTCGCTCTTGACGACGCCGCTGCCGATCTGCCTCCTGCTGTGGGCGGTCTCGTGGTTCAAACGGCGCGAGGGGACCGCGCTCCTGGCGGCTTTCGCGGCCGGCGTCCTGCTGGCGGTGGGGCTGCAGTTCCTGTTGGGGCGGGCCCGGCCGGCCGGCGTGCGGCTGATTGTGCCGGCCTCCGCCTTTCCCTCCTTCCCCAGCGGCCATGCGGCGGGGGCCGTGGCACTGGCGGCGCTGGCCGCGCGCTTCTGGCCGCGGCGGGGCGGGCTGTTCTTCCTGGCGGCCGGCCTCGTCGCCTTTTCCCGCGTCTACCTGGGCCAACACTACCCCACGGACGTCCTGGCCGGGGCGGTCCTGGGCCTGGCCGCGGCGGCGGTGGTGTACGGCTTCTGGTACGCGCCCCCCCAGTCCGGCCGGCCGCGGTGGGCCTGTTTGATCTGGGGCCAGGCCGCCCTCGTCGTGCTGGCCACGCTGGCGGCCTCCCTGCAGCTATTGTCCTTCCACTTCCTGACGCTGCCCGGCGCGGACAAGGCCCTCCATTTCCTCCTCTTTGGGCTCACCGCCTTTTTCGCGGCGGCCTGGTGGGCCCAGGCGCCGGTCGGAAGGATCGTGGCCGCGCTCGGGCTGCTGGCGCTGGCCGAAGAGCTGTCCCAGGCGCTCCTGCCGGGTCGCAGCGCCGACCCTTTTGACCTGGCCGCGGCGCTGGGGGGAATGGTCCTGTGCGCCTGGCTATCGCGGCGGCTCACGCCGCGCGCGGCGGCGCCGTAGACAACGCCGGCCCGGCTGTCCATTTGCAATGTCCCCAGGCCTGTGATATAATACCGCCAGTATACAGAGAAGCAAACGTGGTTGGAGGAGGCTTACAGTGCCTTTGCAGAGAACGCAAAAAGATCAGATCATTCAACAATACCAGACGCACCAGAGCGATACCGGCTCGCCGGAAGTTCAGGTAGCGCTGTTGACCGAGCGGATCAACCAGCTGACCGAGCACCTCAAGGTCAATATCCACGATCACCACTCCCGCCGCGGCCTGCTGCAGCTGGTCGGCCGCCGGCGCCGCCTGCTCGCCTACCTGCGGCGCAAGGATGTGGAGCGCTATCGCACGGTCATCAACCGCCTGGGGCTGCGCAAGTAGCCACCTGAACAAGAGGAGGGCAACCCCCCCGGCTCGGAGGGGGTTGTTTTTTGAGGACCAGGAGGTCAGGATCGCCAGTTAACGACATTCCGCCCGGGGGCGTTAGGGATTGGAGAGTGCCCCGGAGGGGGCTGGCTGTCGGTGCTCAGGTATCCGGTTTCAGCAACGGTTTCCCCGATCACCAATCACTAGTCACCGATAACCAACTTCCGAGCCGCTCTCCAGTGCCTAACTCCCCCACAGACACGGATCCCCCATTGTCAAACGACGTGACCACGATTCAGGCTGGAATCGACCGGCAGCACGCGCAGCGGCCCGGACGGGGCGGCGTTGTAAGCCGCTATGGCCGGCAAGTGCCGACGGCCCGTACCGCCAGCCGGTGTGCCCGGAATAAACTGTAGCCTGCGCCCCGGCGCCGGACGCTAACCGGCCCCCGGTGGGCAGAGATTTGTAAGGAGATTGATCATGCAGCACACAGACAAACAGATCGGTGGGCGCACCGCCCACGTCTTTGAGCTGGAGCTCGAAGGCAAGACCATTACCGTTGAGACGGGCCACCTGGCCGAGCAGGCCGGCGGCGCCGTTCTGGCCCGCTGGGGCGAGACCGTCGTCCTGGCCACCGCCGTGGCCTCTGATGCGCCGCGCGAGGGGGTCGATTTCTTTCCCCTGACCGTGGACTATGAAGAAAAGATGTACGCCGCCGGCAAGATCCCCGGCTCCTTCTTCCGCCGGGAAGGCCGGCCGGGCGAGACGGCAATCCTCTCCGCCCGCCTGACCGACCGGCCCCTGCGGCCCCTCTTTCCCAAGGGCTTTCGCAACGACGTCCAGGTCATCATCACCGTCATGGCCGTCGACCAGGAAAACTGCCCGGACACCCTGGGCGTGCTCGGCGCCTCGGCCGCGCTGATGATCTCGGACATTCCCTTTGCCGGGCCCATCGGCGCCGTACGCGTGGGCCTGATCGGCGGCCAGTTGGTTGTCAACCCGACCATGCCGCAGATTGGGACGGAGAGCACCCTGAACCTGATCATCGCCGGCACCGCCGACGCTGTCATCATGGTCGAGGGCGAGGCCCACGAGATCCCCGAAGAGCAGGTCCTCGCCGCGATCCGCCGCGGGCACGAGGCCATCCAGACGCTCATCGCCGCCCAGCAGGAGATGACCCGGCTCGTCGGCAAGCCCAAGCGCGAGGTTCCCATCGTCGAGCTCCCGGCCGATCGGATCGAGCAGATCCGCGCCTGGCTGGGCACGCGTATTTGGGACGCCCTGCACCACAGCGACAAGCAGCAGCGGCAGGAAGCCACGAACCTCCTGCGCAAGGAGACGATGGAGGCATTTGCGCAGGGCACGACCGAGAAAGAGATCGCCCAGAGCGGCAAGCAGGCCGCCGAGGTCTTTGACAAGCTGCTCAAGGAAGAGCTGCGCCGCTCGATCCTGACGACGGGCGAACGGCCCGACGGCCGCCACGCGAAAGAGGTGCGCCCGATCACCGTCCAGGCCGGCGTGCTGCCGCGCGTCCACGGTTCGGCGATCTTTACCCGCGGCCAGACGCAGGTGCTGACGGTGACGACGCTGGGGTCGCCCAGCGCCACCCAGACGATCGACGATCTGGGGATCGTCCCCGAGAAGCGCTATCTGCACCACTATAACTTTCCGCCCTACTCCACCGGCGAAGCCCGGCCGCTGCGCGGCCCCCATCGCCGCGACGTCGGTCACGGCGCACTGGCCGAGCGGGCCCTGCTCGCCGTCCTGCCGCCCGAGGATGCCTTCCCCTATACGCTGCGCCTCGTCTCCGAGGTGCTCTCCAGCAACGGTTCCTCCTCGATGGCCTCGGTCTGCGGCAGCTCGCTGTCGCTGATGGACGCCGGCGTGCCGATCAAGGCGCCGGTGGCCGGCGTGGCCATGGGGCTGATGAGCGGCGCGGACGACAACTATGTCATCCTCACCGACATCCAGGGGTTGGAGGACTTTCTCGGCGACATGGACCTGAAAATCGCCGGGACGGCCCAGGGCGTCACCGCGATCCAGATGGACCAGAAGGTGCACGGCCTGCCCTTTGAAGTGCTGGCCCGCGCCTTTGCCCAGGCGCGCGAGGGGCGGCTCTTTATCCTGGAACAGATGAACGCCGTCCTGCCGCAGGCGCGGCCGGAGCTGTCCCCGTATGCGCCGCGCATCATCAAGCTGCACATCGATCCGGAAAAGATCGGCGCCGTGATCGGCCCCGGCGGCAAGATGATCCGCTCGATCATCGAGGCCTCGGGCGCCGAGATCGACGTCGAGGACGACGGTTCCGTTTATGTCACGACGGCCAGCGCCGAGGGGGCCAAGGTCGCCGTCCAGATGATCGAATCGCTCACGCGCGAGCCCAAGGTGGGCGACATCTTTCTGGGCAAGGTCGTGCGGATCATGCCGTACGGCGCCTTTGTCAACATCCTGCCCAACCGCGACGGCATGGTACACGTCTCAGAGCTGGACGAGAACCGCGTCGAGCGCGTCGAAGACGTCGTCCAACTGGGCGACGAGATCAATGTGATGATCACCCAGGTGGACTCTGACGGCAAGATCTCGCTCTCCCGCCGGGCGATCCTGACCGGCGAGCAGCCGGGCGACGCCGCGGCGCGCAAGGGCGGCTACGGCGGACGAGACCGCGGCGGCGACCGCGGCGACCGGGGTGGCGACCGGCGCGGCGGTGACCGCGGCGGCGACCGCGGCGAGCGCGGCGACCGCCGGGGCGGCTACGACCGCGAGCGGCGGAGACCCCCGCGGTAGTAGCAAGTGCCGGTTGCAGGTTACAGGCTGCAGGTTACAGGTTGCAAGTTGCATGCTCAGGTGCGGCAGTGCCGCAACCTGTAACCTGCAACTTGCAACCTGTAACTCTTTCTTTGCCCATCGGAGCCAGCCTTTCCTGAAACGATAGGAGCCTCCCATGCGCATTGGAATCAGCGCCCACTTCTGGCCCAACCTGACTGTCGGCAGCGGGCAGTACCTGCGCCACCTGGTGCGGGAGATGGCCCGCCTGGCGCCAGGGCATACCCTGATCCTGATCGGTGAGAAGGGCGCCTTTGCCGACGGCGAACGGCCTGTGGAGACGTATGAGGTACCGCCGAGCCGGATGCCCGCCGGCCGGCCGGCCAAGCTCTGGTTCGAGCAGGTGGCGGTGCCCCGCGCCGCCCGCGCCCTGCGGCTCGACCTGCTGCACGTCCCCTACCTGGCTCCGCCGCTCTTTTCCCCCGTCCCCACCGTCGTCACGGTGCACGACCTGATTCCCATCCTCCTGCCCGCCTACCGGGGCTCCCTGCGCAAGCGGGCCTATTTCTGGCTCGACGTGCAGGCAGTCCTGCGCACCGACCGGCTCCTCGCCGTCTCCGAGCACACAAAGCGCGACACCATCCGCCACCTGCGCTACCCTGCCGAGCGGATCGACGTCACGCTCGAGGCCGCCGCGGCGCAGCTGCGGCCGGCCGACCCCACGGCGATCCTCGCCGTCCGCCGGCGTCACGATCTGCCCGAACGGTTCGTGCTCTACCTGGGAGATACCGACGTACGCAAAGGGGTGCACCGGCTGCTGCGCGCTTTTGCCCGCTGGCGCGCGGAAACGGGCGATAGCCAGACCGGACTGGTCATCGCCGGCCCGCTGCACCCGCCACAGGACCCGCTCTTTCCCGACCTGGCCGGCCTGGCCCAGGCCCTGGAGTTGGACGGCGCGGTCCGTTTCCTCGGCCCCGTCGCGGAAAGCGACAAGCCGGCCCTCTACAGCGCGGCGGCCGTCTTTGCCTTTCTCAGCGAGTACGAGGGGTTCGGCCTGCCGCCGCTCGAGGCGCTGGCGTGCGGCACGCCCGTGTTGGCGTCCAACCGCTCCTCGATCCCCGAGATCGTGGGGACCGCCGGAGCGCTGGTAGACCCGTTCGCCGAGCCAGAGGTGGTGGAGGCGCTGGGCCGGCTGCTGCGCGACGAAGCCTGGCGGGCAGAACTGCAAAGGCGCGGCCTGGCCCGGGCCGGGACCTTGACGTGGGAGAGGACGGCCCGCGAGACGCTGCGGGCGTACGAGCGGAGCGTTCCCTGATGCCGGCACTCCGCCCGGGGGCCCTATTTCTGCCGCAGTGCGCTTAGCGCCAGGAGCACTCCCTTTTGCAGCATCGCCCGGACAAAGATGCTCTCCGCCCCCAGCCGCTCGATCTCGGCCGCGGCGGACTGGGCCACCGCGGCGCTGTGGGTCTCCCCGGCCCGCAGCAGCCACTCGGCCATATCGCGCAGCCGGTCGACGTACCGATCACAGAGCTCGGGCGGGCACTCTGCCGCCAGTAGCTCGCGCATCGCGCGTCCCCCACGCTCCTCGTCCATCCGCCGGGCCAGGTCCACGGCCAGCAGCCGCGTCGCCGCCCGGTAGATCCCCTCGCTTTCCAGAAACCAGGAGACCATGAAGGGGGTCGACAGCAGCGCCACAACGGCCTGCGGCCAATCGCCCACGCCGTCCTCCGGCACGGGCGGCGGTTCGTCCGGCGGCGCGGCCCACCCCCACACCTGCCCGCAGAAAAAACGGTATTCGACCGGGATCCAATTCTCCCCTTCTTCCTCGTTGCGTAAGAGGGCCTGCCGCAGCAGGCGGCGGACGTACCCCAGGGTCGACTCCAGCATCAGGATGCCTTCCCAGGGGTGCGGAGCCGGGTGCACCGTGCCGGTGGGGGCCGGGGGAGGCAACTCATCGGGCCCATATTCCAACTCGTACGCCCCCCGTACCCCCTGGGCGTCCTCCAGAAAGAGGTGCAGGCCCCGCCAACCCACTTTCCGCGGAACGGCCAGGATCACGAGCCGGTTTCCGGCCCCATCGACGGTGCTGACCAGCAGCCGCACGCCCGCGGGCGGTTCCGGCAGCGGCGTATCCGGGACGCCGCTGAGGAGCAGCTTGCGCTGCAGGCGCTCGACGGCCGGCCGACGCGCCGCGGGCACGTTCGGCGCGGCGCAGCGCAGGGCGTGCAGGGCGGCCGGCCGGCGGATCTTGCCCAGGTGTTCCGCCGCCGCCGCCGCGATGTCGTCGCGTTCGTCCAGCACGAAAAAGGCCAGGGCCTCGACAGCGGGATCGCTGCCATCCGCGGCCAACCGCTCCAGGGCCTGGTGAATGTCTGCCGGCTGCTGCACGTGGATGATGGACAGGTAATCCAGGCGCGTCGGGCGCTCCGCATCGGGCAGGTCCTGCAGGAGCGCGTTGACGGCGACCTCGGTGGGACTGCCGAGGGCGGAAAAGAGGTTCTCGTCCAGCGGCTGTCCCAGGAACTGGTCCAGCAGCACCATAGCCACGATACGGCGGCGGTCGGAGCTGGCCGGGTCGAGGATGGCGCGGCGCAGCGCCTCGGCGGCCGGCCGGCCGTCGGGCAGCTGCGCGAGGGTCCGGCCCAACGCCCGGACCAGCCAGGGGTCGGGGGTATGGAGCAGGCCCACCACCACCGGCAGTACCGCCGGCCCGTAGCGCCGCAGCGTCTTGAGCGGCCCCGCGGTCTCGGCCTCGGTGCGCGCCCGCGCCAGGGCCCCGAGTGCTTGCTCGATGGCCGGCCGGTCGCGGAGGGTGGTGATTACCTTGCCTTTGGGCATGTTGGATGTCCCATCAACTGGCAGGGGCTCCGCCCCTGCGCCCCGCTGAGGGGGCTGATGACGAGTTTCTGCGGGGGGCTCCTACCCCCCGGTTCCCCCGCAGAGGGGGCCTGTGGCCCCCACCCACCTGTATCGGGTTGCTGTCTGGCCGGGGCTCCGCCCCTGCGCCTCGCCGGAAGCTGTTTGTTCTTGTTGCCGGGGCTCCGCCCCTGCAACCCGCCGGGGGACTTGCAGTCCCCCGGACCCCCTGCATAGAACCTCTCTCGAGACCCAGAACCGGCTATGCCTGGTCAAAAACCTATCCGTTGACACAGCACGCAAGTACAACCGCAGCCCCTCGAGAGAGTCTTACTCCCCCTTCCCTTGCAGGGAAGAGGGCTGGGGGGTTAGGCCTTGCTCAACGTCAGCCGCTCTGCCGTGCCCGACTCCAGGTCCAGGTAGAGCAGCACCCCCCGCAGCGCCGGGCCGCGGCCGGTGAGGAGCTTGAGCACCTCGGCCACCTCGACGGCGGCGATGAGCATGGGGGTGGGCGCCGGCGTGCCCGCCCAGAACTCGGCCCCGTGCTCCGGCGGCGCGGCCCCATAGAGCACGGTCAGGGTGTCGTCGCCGGGCAGGATGGTGGTCGCCTGGCCCACCCAGCCGGCGATGGCCCCGTGCACGAGCGGGATGCCGCGCTGCTTCGCCGCCGCCTGCAGCACCAGGCGGTCGCGCGGCGTGTCGAGGGCGTCCACCACGACCGCGGCCGGCCCGAGGAGGGCGGGCAGGTTCTCCGCCGCCGCCCAGACGGCGTGCGCCGTGACCTCTACGGCCGGGTTCACCGCCGCGACACGCTCGACGGCGGCCTCGACCTTGGGCCGGCCGAGTGCGGCCAGCGTGCCCAGGAGCTGCCGGTTGAGGTTGTGGGGGGCAAAGGCGTCGCCGTCCACGACCACGAGCCGCCCGACGCCGCTGCGCGCCAGCCCTTCGACGACGGCCCCTCCCAGCCCGCCGCAGCCGACGACGGCGACGCACGCCTCCAAGAGGCGCCGCTGCCCCTCCCAATCGAGCGTGCCCAGGTTGCGCAGGTAGCGCTCGGGGAGGACGTGGACGTCGATGGCGGCGAGCTCGGCCTGGCGGAGGGAGAGCCCGGCGGCCGCGGCAACTTCTGCCAGGCCGGCCGGCGAGATGGTGCGGACGTCGACACCACCGGGCCCGGGGAGGGGGTGAGCGCGGCATTCCAGCTCTCTGGCGATCAAACCGCTCAAGCGCTACCTCCTGGCACGCGGCAGGGGCCGCGGGAAAAAGGGCCGCCACGGCGCCTGGCCCCCCGAGCCTCTGGCCGCGCTATCCCCCGGCAATCGCCGGGAATAGATCCACGCGGTCCCCAGGCTGCAGCCGCTGCTCCATCGCCCGCACCTTACGGTTGACAAAGGCCGTCTGCACCTCGGGCGCCGGGATGCCCATTCCGGCCAGCAGGTCCAGCACAGTGCTGCCCTCCGGCAAGAGCACCACCTCGCCGCCCTCCAGGGGAGTCCCGGGGCGGTAGCGGCGCAGCGTGGCATACAACCGGAGCTCGATCTCGATCATACGACACTCCGGGACAGCAGCGTGCCAAGACGCTGCAAAACCTGGTCGACGATGGGCGCGGGCAATTTGCAGAGCAGCTCGGCTTCTCGCGCCTGCCAATCCAGGCTCTTGGCCTGGTCGGTTAGAATGGCCCCTGCCACGGGCAGGCCTGGTGGCACAAGCACCTCGAAAGGATAGCCCTTGACTTGACTGGTAATCGGGCACAAGATCGCTAGCCCAATCTTGCCATTGTAGGCTCCCGGAGACAGGACCAGGGCCGGCCGGCGCCCGCTTTGCTCATGTCCGGCCTGGGGATTCAAAGTAATCCACACCACATCGCCGCGCTGCGGAACATACTCCCTCCCTACCACACTTCACCCCCCCGCGCGGGTCCCGTCTCCACCTCGCCGTGCAGGTTGTCCTCCGTCACCAGGACAAGCAAATCCTCCAGAGTCGGCTCATCGGCCACAATGGGCAAGATCACCAGTCTCCCGTCCACCAGTGTCAGCTCAACGGAAGAACCATCCTGGAGTCCTACTCCATCGGCCAGCACTTTGGGGATCCGCAACGCCAGGCTGTTGCCCCACCGCTTGATCAGGGTCTCCATAGCCCGCCTCCTTGCCGTATATACAAAGAAGATACCGCACTTTTCAGATTTTGTCAAGCTGGCAAAAGGCAACGGGCAAGAGGCAGAAAGCAAGAGGCAGGAATCTTGCATCCTGCCTCTTGTCTCTTGCCTTTTGCCTTTTGCCTCCTACCTGAGCACCACCGGCAGGTAAATGGCATAGTACGCCCCGCCGGCCGCCGTGGTAAAGGACCACGGGACGGAGACGACCGCCCGGCCCAGCGTGTCCTGCGCCGCCACGGTCAGGGTATAGGTTGTGCTGTAGGCCAGGGGCGCGTGGGCCAGGTGCACCACCCGATCATAGTCCGACCAGGTGGCCGCCCATCCGCCGGGGTCGGGGAGCGCGGTGAGGGTAAAGGCGGCCGTGTCGATGGGCCGGCTAAAGGTCACCACCACCGCGGCCGCCAGCGGCACGCCGGTGCCCCCCGCGGGGGGCCAGACCTCGACGATCGCGGGCAGCGGCGCTTCCAGGAAGAGCACGTCGTCCGGCAGCGCGGGGTGCATCCCATGGTTGCGCATGCGCACGCGCTGGCCGGCATAGTCTTCCGAGAGCAGGCTGGCGATCTTGATCTCGTGGCCCACCTGCACGTCGCTCCAGTCGCCGTTGTAGCCGTCGAGGAAGAGGCGCAAGGGCCCGCTGCCGTCGTCCACCCAGATCGCGTCGGAGCCCTCTTTCTGCACGACCGTCCCGGTGACGACGACCAGCCAGCCCTCGTTCTCCTCCAGGCCGGCCTGGTAGGTGCTCATCGGCAGCGGCACCGAGCCGTCCACCGCCAGCGCGGGGCTGAACACGCACGACGGCGTCAGGACCTGGACCTGGGTGGCCTCAAAGAACTGGATCTCGGTGTCGCCCTGGTAGATGTCCACCGTGCCCACGACGCGCACGCAGTCCCCCCGCTTGGCCTCGTTCTCCTCACCCGAGGCGGTGCCGGCCGGGGCAAAGATGGTGATGCCGCCGGTGTCGTCCTGGGTGTAGAGCACGTCAAAGAACTCGCCAAAGCCGGCCGTCACGAACCCCTCCACCCACACCAGGCGGTTGCGGTTCAGCGGCTCGTCGCCGCCCGCCCGGGCCGCGGCGACCGTGCTTTGTTGTAGCGGATCGTCGAGCAGCCACATCACCACTTCCAGGTTAAAGAGCTCGTTCTGCTTGCCGTCGCCGACGACATAGGCAAAGACGTTGAACGGGTCGTTCGCGTCGCCGTAGAAAAAGAGGCGGCCGGCCTCGCCGGGGATGTCGTACCCGGCGCCCATCGGCACGGGGATGCCCGCGGGATAGATGTAGGCGTCGTTGGTCGGATAGCACTCTTCGGCGTCCTTGTTGGAGGTGTTGTCGTCGCCCAGGACCATGAGGAAGCCGTCCGCGCCCATGTCGGCCTGCGTCAGGGCGCCCCAACCGCGGTCCACCAGTGAGCAGTCGGACCACGACTGGATCTGGTTGACATTCACCCCCACGCCGGTCTCCGCGCTGACGGGAAAGACGTGCCACAAGACACCCCAATCGTAGCCGTTGTTGTCGTCGGGGTCGAGCACCTCGTCGTCGTTGAAGCGGACGGGGATCTGGCTGCCCACGCGCGCCTCGACGGCATTGACCAGGCTGTTCATCCGCGGCGCCAGGTTGTGCGCCCACCAGACTTTGCCGGTATAGTCGGACATGCCGTTCAGCCAGAGGCTGCCGCCGGCCGCCACAAAATCGGCGACGGCCTGCGTCTCGGTCACGGTGAGCGGGTCCGGCCCGTAGGCGTTGACGACCAGGAGCTTGACCGTCATCGTGTTCAGGTCAGAGGGGGTGATCTCGTCCAGGTTAAAGAGGACGTTGTAGCCGTGGAGCGTCAGGTCGTCCACAAACATCCGTGTGCCGCGAGGGTCAGCGCCGATGTTGCCGTGGCCGTTGTCGATCACGACGAGCGGGATGCGCGCAGCGGTGACGTCGACAAGCAGCGTGCGGGCGTTGTCGTCGGGGTTGTCCGCGGCCGGCGCGCCCACAAGGGCGGCGGTGATCGTCACCGTGCCGGTCGTGGCCGGCTGCCAGGAGACAGAAGCGTAGCCGTCCACGCACGGGCCGACGCTGCAGGCGCCCACCGTGAGCGGCACGGCGCCGATCGGGGCGCCATTGGCGGCAAAGGTCACGGTGATGGTCTGCGTCGTCGCGCCGCGGTTGCTCACGCGGGCCGTAAAGAGGTTGGGGTTATAGATCGTCGGCAGGGAGGGCTGGATCGTCAGGTCGGTGATGCGGATGTCCTCCGTCCCGGCCGTCCAAAAGGGTGAGGAGACGATGCGGTCGCCGTCGGCCTGCGTCACCAGCACAAAGTAGTAGTGGGCGCCGGCCGAGATGCCCGCCAGGGCATAGTCCCAGTCAAACGACGGGCTATGGGGAGTGATCTCGGCGACAACCTGCCCCTGCGTGGTGACGAGCTGCACGGAGGCAACGGTGTCGTCCACATCAGGATCGTCGCCCCAGATCTCAAAGGCGATGGTGCCGGTGTTGGACAGGTCGGACCCCATCCAATAGCCGTTGCCCTTGACGTAGAGGTTGAAATTCGAGTCCTCGGTGGCAAAGGTGCGCCGGGCCTGGAGCGCCTCCATGAGGGCGCGCCGGGTGAGTTCGGGCATCAGCACGCCGGTGCGGTTGGGGCCGACGGTCCCCCAGTGCATCGAGTGGTTGTCGGTATTGTTCGTCGCCCCGACCTTCCAGCCGTAGTCGAGCGAGCGGATCCACTCGTCGTAGGAAAAGACGTAGGAGGAGCCCCAGCCGTTGCCGGCCTCTTCCAGTTGGGCGATTTCCTCGACCTCGGGATGGTAGGTCCAGTCGTTAAAGTTCATCCACCCGGGGTGGTTAAAGTGCATCAGGGTGCCCAGGTCATCCAGCGCCTGGGTGCCGGTGATTGCCAGCCAGGGATAAAAGCCCTGCACCGTCACGCCGGCCTCCAGGTTGGGGGTATAGTCGCAGTAGCTGCACCCGGCCATCAGGGCACGCGTGGCGTGGCGGACGGTGTTGTAGACATTGATGTGGCCCTCGCCGCCCTGGGTGTACTCGAAACCGCGCAGGGTGATAAAGGCGCCGTCCTCGTTGGCGGCGTTGAGCTGGTTCAGGGTATCCTCCCACTCGGCATCGCTGATGGCGTAAGAGTGGTCGGTGAGGGCAAAGAACTCGAGGCCGGCCGCGCGGGCCGTCGCCACCGCCTGGGCCGGCGTCCCGGAGCCGTCGGAGTAGGAGGTGTGGTTGTGGAGGTCGCCGTGGTAGGCGTGCATCTCGGGCGCCGCGCCGGTGGTAAAGGACCAGGCGGGGTAGGGCTGCACCACGTTGCCGGCGCGGTCCTTGGCCCCGACGATCGCGGCCTGGTAGCTGGACGATTCCTCCAGGAGCGAATCGGGGGTAAAGATCGCCCGGAAGCTGACGGGGTCGTAGCTCACGGTGCCGGCCACCGGGAAGAAGGCGTCCTTCTTCAGGGTAACAGTCTGGCCGTTGATCGTGGCCGGGTCCATGGCCTCGCTCAAGGTGATGATGACGGCGGCATAGAGGCTCACGCCCGTCTCCCCCGCCGCGGGGCTGGTGGACACGACCCAGGGCGCGGCCGTGTCGGCCGGCCCAGTGGTAAAGGACCAGGTGTAATCGGCGCCCATCGCGTTGCCGCGGAGGTCCTGGAGCGTGCCGGCGATGACGGCGGTATAGCTGGCCAGCGGCGCGAGAAAGTCGGCGGGGGCAAAGGTGGCGCTGGCGGACTCTTCGTCGTACGTCACCGTGCCGGGGACGTCGCCGGAGGGGCCGGAGAGCGTCCAGTCCAGCGTCGCCGGGTCGATCGGCTCGCTGAAGACGGCGTGCAGCTCGGCATAGGGGCTGACGCCGGTCGCGCCGGGGGCCGGCACGGTGCCGGCGACGGACGGCAGCACGTTGTCAAAGACGCGGACGTCGCCCGCGGAGGCCGGCTCCAGCTTGAAATCATCATAGGTGTACCACAGGGTCGCGGTCATGGCCTCGATCACGGTGCCCACCGCCGGGCAAAAGACATACCCGTAATCGTCGACCATCGCCGCCGCGCCGCCGCCGCTATCTTGCAGCAGCCACTCGTTGTACGAGTTGCAGCCGGAGGTGACCGTGGCCATGTGGACGGCGACGAGGACGCTTTCCAGGTCTTCCGGGGTGTTGGCCGTGGCCAGGCGGGCGGTGGGGACGACGAGCGGATCGGGCACGGGCAGCGCGCCGGTGGGGGTATAGCCGATGACGTTGGTCAGCTCGGTGAAGCCATAGTACTCGTCCACCGTGGCGACCAGCTCGACCGTCTCGCCGACGGCCGGCACGCGGCAGGCGTCAAAGACCATGATGCCGTTCCAGGCGCCGCCGGCCGGGTCCATCAGGAAATAGGCCCCGCTGTAATAGTTGGGGTAGACGCGCACCACGACACCCGACGTCTTGACCACCTGGTCCAGGTAGGGCGAAGGATAGGTGCCATCGCCGGGATCGGTGGTGTATTGGATGTCGTGGATGGAGAGCACGGGATACTGGGTGGGCGCGGCCGGGGCACGCAGATCTTCGGCCGCGGCCTGGACGACGCCAGCCGACGGAGAGGCCGGCGGCGCAGCCGCGCTCAACATGGCCGGCGCGACCGGCACAAGCAGTACGACGAGAAGCAGGATACTGAGCAGTTTCTTCATGATCGCCCTCATTTCACTCATGGACCCGCAGCCGCCCTGGCTCGACGATCCAGAGCTGTCCGTTCGGGTCGTGGTCTCGCAGCGCCAACGCCAGTTGGCCGACCAAACGCAGCAGCCTCTGGACGGTTGGCTGAGGATGGCGCAGCACGATAATTCCGCTGTAGAGGCGCGGCGGATAAGCAAAAACGTCAGCAAAGTCCAGATCAAGCGTGATCAGGCAGCGGCCCTCGCCACGAACCCGATCGGCGATAGACTGATCCGCCGCACCCTGGAGGGTTTGGTCTGGCACCGTCAGCGCATCCAGTCCTGCCTGCATCAGGATAGCCTTGGCCCGGGGATCGAGGTTCTCGTCCAGCTTACACTTGAGCATCTGCCATCACCGGAAGAGGAACGTATTTCTCACGGGCCATCTCCGCCGCATAGGCCAGCGCCGCGAGCACGTCTTCCCGTGTCAACAAGGGATAAGCCTCCAGCACGGCGTCGATGGTGTCACCATTAGCCAGGAGACTCACGATGAGCCAGACCATGATCCGAGTCCCCTTAACACAGGGTTGCCCATGGCAGATATTCGGGTCTACTGAGATGCGCTCTCTCCAATTCTCCATACGTCTTGACCTCTCGCCAACTATGATCTGCAACGTCCTGCCCCTGCCCCTTGCAGCCTATCCCCTTCTTCACCCCGCAACTGCCGCCCCTTCTCCGGCGACCGTTCCCGGGGCCGGCCGCCGGCGCGCCCGCCAGGCCGCGACAATGATAGCGCCCATGCCAAAGAGGACGACCGCGAACTTGAACCAGCCCCCGACATAGGGGATCAGGCCGGCCAGGGCCAGCAGGAGCACGCCCAGCAGCATCTCCCAGAACCGCGCCCCGGGCACACGGTCCCACTTGAGGGCGCACAGGATCAGCCGGCCGATGGTGTAACCGACGACGATCTGGCTCAGGACGAGGGCCAGCAGGTAGCACCCCAGGACAACCAGGCCGACGCTGGCCCCATAGGGCCAGATGCGCACGAGCAGCCCGAGCACCGCGCTCAGCACGAGCAGCACAAAGAGGAGGAGCGGCACGCAGAAGAGGGCCAACGCCCCCCACCCGACACTGTGGCCCGGGCGCAGCCGCAGGGACTCCTCGGCGGCGGCGGCCGCGCGGGGCCAGAGCCACAGGAGCAGCGCGCCCGCCGCCCAGGCCCCCAGCAGGCCGGTGATCCACGAGGTGGCCGTATGCCGAAAGCGCTGCGGGGCCGGCGTCTGCCCCACCGCCTCGGGCAGCAGCTGCGTGATGTGGCCCCGCACGATCCCCGTGATCTGGGCCGGGTCGGCGCTGGTGTAGGTCAGCCCGCCGGCGACGACGGCTCCTTCGCGCACCTTGCAGGTGCTGCACCCCAGGTCGGCATCGCCCTGCACCGTGCCGGCAATGGTGACGGTGCTGCCGGAAGCCTGGACGTCCCCGGCGTAGGTCCCGCCCAGGTCCACCGTGCCGCCGCCGGCATAGGTGTTGCCGCCCACGGAAGCCTCTTCGCGCACGTCGACCTCCGTCCCATAGGCCACCAGGTCGCCATCCACCCGGCCGGCCAGGATCAGGGCCGGTTCACCGGGGATACTCCCGCCCGCCACGCGCACGGCGTGGCCGACATGGCCATAGACCTCGACCCGGGTGCCGGCGGCCATCACGCTGCCGTCGACCGTGCCATAGACAATGATCGTCCGGCCGGCCGCCAGCAGGTCGCCGTGCACCACCGCGCCCCTGTCCAGGACCACCGTCCCGCCCCCGGCATATTGGTCGCCCTGCAGCTCCCCGGTGAGGTGCACCACCTCATCGCCCTGGGCCAGGGCGACCGGGACAAGGACCAGCAGAGGAACCAGGACGAGGCCCAGGATCCATACGGCGCGCCAGCGTCGACGTTGCATTGCCGCCTCCTCTTACGAATCGACGCGCACAATCTCGAACACGACCGGGTTGGCCGCGTCGGGACAGGCGTGGGTAGAGACATGGGGGTCGCGCAGCCAGGGAAAGTTGACCCCATAGTGCATGGCAAAGACCTTGGGCAGGAACGAGTAGAGTGCCGACATACAGATGCGGCCCTGCACCGTCTCGCCGTCGAAGACGACCTCGTCCCCCACCTGGTGGCCAAAGGCGCAGTGGCCCTTGACGGACTGGACCCGGGCGATGATTTTGTAGGGCATCGTTCCTCCTCGGGCTGGACGGCGCAGGCCGGGGCCAGGACCCTACGCGGACGCAATCAACGGCAGGTTCGGATAGACGTCCAGGCTCAGCGGCGCCTGCTCGCCGCGCTGCAGATGAAAGTGCGCCGCCGCGCCGACCATCGCGGCGTTGTCGGTGCACAGGGCCGGTGGAGGCATGCGCAGCGGCACGCTGAGGCGCAGCGACATCTCCTCGCGCAGCCGGGTATTCGCCGCCACGCCGCCGGCCAGGAGCACCTCCAGCGCCCCGTAGGCGTTGGCCGCCTCGGCCGTCTTGCGGACCAGGATGTCGACGACCGCTTCCTGAAAGGCCGCGGCCAGGTCGGCCGCTACCTGCGCCTCGAGCGGTGGAAACTCGCCGGCCCGGCTGAGGCGGGGAACCTCGGCCGGCGCATCGGGCGCGCCGCTCAGGTGCAGGCTGGCGTCACGGCGGCGCTCCTCCTGGGCCATGCGATAGAGCGCCGTCTTGAGGCCGCTGAAGGAAAAGTCGTGCGTCCCACGCAGCCAGGAGCGGGGCAGCTTGTAGCGGCCGGCCTGCCCCCGGCGGGCAGCCCGCTCGATCGCCGGCCCCCCAGGATAGTCCAGCCCCAGGATACGCGCCGCCTTGTCAAAGGCCTCGCCGGCGGCGTCGTCCAGCGTCTGTCCCAACTGCCGATACCGGGCATGGTCCTCGATCAGGATCAGCGACGTGTGGCCCCCCGAGATGACCAGGCACACCGAGGGAAATCGCGGCGGCAGCGACTCTTTGCCCACGAGCCAGTTGGCATAGAGGTGCGACTCCAGGTGGTGTACCGCCACGAGCGGCTTGTCCCAGGCCATGGCCAGCGCCTTGGCAACGTTGACCCCCACCAGGAGCGACCCGGCCAGCCCGGGGCCGTGGGTCACGGCGATGGCGTCCAGCGCCGCGGCCGGATCGGGGAGCGGGGCCAGCGCCTCCCGCAGAACCGGGATAATCGTACGCACATGCTCCCGCGAAGCCACCTCCGGCACGATGCCGCCATACTGCCGGTGCAGGTCTACCTGGGAAGAGACAACGCTGCTCACGATGGCCCGGCCATCGCGCACAACGGCCGCCGCCGTCTCGTCACACGAGGTTTCGATTGCCAGGATGAGGGCCAAGGCAGGACTCCTGGTGATTGGTGATCGGTGATCGGTGATCGGTTACTGGGGGAACCGTTTCCGGAATCCGATACCGATCACCGCTACCCGATCACCGCTACCCGATCACCGCTACCCGACTAATCTACTGACCACCGCTTGTGCCACGAACGGCGCAGCTCCTCCCAACGGGCCTGCGCCTCCGGCGCGTCCAACCGGCCGGTCCACATGATCAGCGCGTCCTCGCCGTCCCCATAGTACCGCGGGCGCCGGCCCTCCACGGCAAAGCCGTACTTGTGGTAGAGCCCCAGTGCCGCCAGGTTCGACGCCCGGACCTCCAGCGTCAGCCGGACGACACCGCGCGGGCGCACCTGCCGATACAGGTCCAGCAGGAGGAGCTCGCCGAGCCCCCGGCGGCGGTAGTCGGGGTGCACGGCGACGTTCATGATGTGGCCCTCGTCCAGGATCATCTGCAAGCCGGCGTAGGCCACCAGGGGCCGCGGATCGGGCTGCCGCCGGTGCCGCCACGGAGCAGCGTGCCCCGCGTCCACCACGGCCGCCTCCGGCGCCGCACGGACCACCCGCCACACGGCATAGGGCAGGTTCAGATCGGACAGAAAGGCCGCCGCGGACCACGGAAAGCGAAAGGTGGCCCGCTCGATCGCCACGACCTCTGCGACGTCGGCAGCCATCAGCGGGGCGAGCGCATAGGATGCGGGCCCAGAAGTCGCCATCAACGCTGGATCGCCGCCGCGGACTGGACAACCAGGCGGACTGGATAAGAGCCGTTAGGCCCGTACCCGCCCAGGGTCTCGAAACGACCCGTGACCTGGACCAGGCCGTGCACGTTGTTCTCCACCACGTGGAGCTCCCCCGAGACGTCGGGTGGGAAGCCCTCAACCCACACCTGGTTGCCGATGGGCACGGCGTTGTTGACGCCGTCCAGGGAGCGGATGCCCTCGGCGAGGACCCAGGTCTGGGGGGTCCAGTAGTAATAGGCCGCGACGGTCACCGTCTGGCCGCTATAGGAAGCGGGGTTGGCCGTCAGAGCGGCCAGCGCCACCGCGCCGGGGATGTCCAGGTCCGCCGGCACCCACTCCTCCTGCATCTGCGCCGCCTCCAGCGCCACGACGTCCTCTGCCCTGGCGACAGCCAGCCGCGCCGGGTATTGGCCCTGCGGGCCAAAGGCGCCGGCCTCGAAGCGCGCGTGTACCTGCACCATGCCGTAGAGCGCGCCCGAGGCAGCATTCAGCTTGCCGAGCACTTCCGGCGGCATCCCCTCGACCCAGATAGGATCGCCCAGGGGCACGGGGTTCTGAAAACCGTCGTCCGTGCGCACGCCGACCACCAGAAGCTGCTCGCCGTCTTTCTGATAGTAGAACCCCAGGACCGTGATATCCTGCCCGGCATAGCGCGCCGGATCGGCGACCAGGTCGTAGAACGGGACGGTGCCGCCGGCCGACCCGCAGGCCGCGAGCAGCAGCGCAACCGTCACCAGGAGCCACCACGAACGTCCGCGCATCTGATCCTCCAGCTTGGCCCTGCTCCGACAGGGACATTCGGCACACTGTGATTATAGCAAGAGCGCCACGTCCCGTCAAATGGGCAGGGACAGTTGACCCATCCCCCCACCCTGTGATATACTGTACCCTTGTGAAACCAGACGCGGGTACGAGGCGGTGTCCCGTTCAACCCTGGTCCCTGGCCAAAAACAGCCTGCCGCGGGCGGCCGGGGGGGCAAAGATGCCCCGGCGGTGTCGACTGCAAAGTGAGGCATAGTATGGATCTGTTCGAAAAGTGTTTCCAGTTCACCGAGGCCAAAGAGGCTATGGCGGGCGGCTACTATCCCTACTTCCTGCCTCTGGAAGACACGGAGGGAACCGAGGTCGTCATTCGCGGGCACCGCCTGATCATGATCGGATCGAACAACTACCTGGGGCTGACGACGCATCCCAAGGTGCGCGAGGCGGCGATCGAGGCGATCCGCCGCTACGGGCCCAGCTGCACCGGTTCGCGGTTCCTCAACGGCAACCTGGGCCTGATCATGGAGCTGGAGGAGAAGCTGGCCCGCTTCATGGGCAAGGAAGCCGCCCTGGTCTTTAGCACCGGGTTCCAGACCAACCTGGGCGCAATCTCCGCGCTCGTCGGGCGGTACGACGTGGTCATCACCGACAAGGAAGACCATGCCAGCATCGTGGACGGGTGCCGGCTGTCGTACGGCACGATGAAACGGTTCAAGCACAACGACCCCGTGGACCTGGAGCGAGTGCTGCAGTCGTGCCCGGACAAGGCCGGCCGGCTCGTCGTCGTCGACGGCGTCTTTAGCATGGGCGGCGACCTGGCCGACCTGCCCGCCATCCTCCCCATCTGCCAGAAGCACGGGGCCCGCGTCATGGTGGACGACGCCCACGGCATCGGGGTGATCGGCGAAGCCCGCGGGACGGCGGTGCACTTTGGGGTGAACGATCAGGTCGACGTGATCATGGGCACCTTTAGCAAGTCCTTTGCCTCGCTGGGCGGCTTCCTGGTGGGCGCCGAGCCGGTGATCCACTATATCCAGCACGTGGCCCGTTCGCTTATCTTTAGCGCCAGCATCACGCCGCCCAACGTCGCCGCGGCGATGGCCGCCCTCGAGGTGATGGAGACGGAGCCGGAACGGCGGTCCCGTGTGCTGGCCATCTCCGAGCGGATGGGCCGCGAGTTCCGCCGCATGGGCTACAACATCGGCAACACCGTCACCCCCATCATCCCAATCATCATTGGCGAACGGTTGAGCACCGTGTTCCTCTGGCAGCGGCTCTTCCAGGAAGGGGTGTATGTCAACCCCGTCGTCGAACCCGCCGTGCCGCCGGGGATGTGCCTCTTGCGCACCAGCTACATGGCGACCCATACCGACGAGCAGATGGACCGCGTGCTCGAGGTATTCGAGCGCGTCGGGAAGGAAGCGGGGATCATTTAGATTTCGGACTGCCGATTGGCGATTGGCGATTGGCGATTGGCGCTGCAAGCCGGTGTTGGGCTTTCTTTCGAGGCGGGATCTCTCCGATTGAGGAGCTGGAGTAGTGCTGCCTCGCTTTCGAGAATATTCAGTTCGACGGAACGGCTGGCAAACCATTCTCTGGCTTTTTCATCAAGTAACTGGACCTGCATGGCAAGTGCAGGCAGATCGCCATGCGCGGCGAACATTGTTAAATCCGGAAAGCCTGCCTTTTGATACCCATCGAGATACTCACCCAGCAAGTTGAAATCTGTGCCGAAAAAACCCTTGTCAACTTTGTTCATCAACAGGCATATCAATTGTTGTAAAGCAAAAGCCGCCGCACTTGCTGCGACCCTGTCTCCACGCTCACACGCAGAAAGCACCTTGGTCTTGTACTCATGCACATCAAAGTAAAAATCAACAAACGCCTTCTTTGCATCCCATTGTTCGGCGACCGATGCCTGTGATGCCAGGAGGGTTTTTCGGACTTGCAGGGCCAATTGATCTGCTTGTTCCATCGCCTGGTTGGGTGATTGGGGCTGCAGAATTCCGTTTAGCATCGTTTCCAGGTCAGCGGGTCTTTGCCGCATCGCCAATATCTGCGGCATATTTGCGCCCCAGCCTTTCGAAAAGTATGTCTGGTTGACCAGCGCCAGGCAGTTGACCGCGCTGCAGACGAACTGCCATCCCGCCCAATGTAGGCCTGGCATATCATTGTGTGCAACCGCCAGTCGCATCTGGCCCAACTGAAAAAGGGTTGTTCTGAATTCCTCCAGCCCCCGTTCGACCATGTAACCACGGCTTTCCGGCCGGGTAAGTTCAGCAATACGCGCTTTCAACCCATTAAAGCGCTCCAGGTCCGCCTCCGAACGGTGATAAAGCACCTTCGCGTCCGCAATCTGGGAAGCTGACACTGCCCAGGGGTTTCTTGACTTTGCATTGGCAATGTTCTCCAACCTCCCCCAGGACATGCCATCGAAGTCGTAGGGCAGATCGTCGATGACAAAAGTGGTGCCTAGTGATTCCGCTTTGCCATCGTCCGGGACGTAATACATGTCCAGGTCAGAGGTTGGTGTAGCTCTGCCGCTCGCATACGATCCATAATAAACGATGAGGGCGATTTCGCCGCCGTGGACTCGTAGTGCATGCGATACCAGAATGTCAGCGATCTTGAATACATCTGTCATGTATCTTTCACTCGCAACAAGTCACACTTTCATCATAGATCCAGAATCCAAAATCGGCAATCGAAAATCACCTGAACTCCCACCCCACCAGGGCGGCCGTCGGGTCCTTCAGCGGCACCACCAGGCTGGCCTCCAGCGTGGTGGGGCGCAGGACCCAGATCCCCTCGGCGCGCTCCAGCGCGGCCGGCGTGCCGACGTAGGCGATAAAGGCCACATACTTCCCGTCGGGAGACCAGCGCAGAGGGCCGCGGGTCAGGGTCCCCTCGGGCAGGGTATAGGTCTGCGACGGCGGCCCGGGAGTCGTCAGGTCATAGAGATGGATGAGGCTCCGGCCGGCCGCCGCGTCATAGTCGGTGGTGGCGACCCAATGGCGGTCGTCGGACACCGCCGCCGAACCGGCGCCGCTGACTGCTACGGAGCGCACCTCGCCCGTCTCGAGGTTGTAGACATCCAGGCGGTTAAAGACCCGGTCGCCGTTCCACGGCACGACATAGGCCTCTTGCGCCGCATCGTCATAAGCCAGCGGCATCGTCCCGCTGTACGCCGTGAGCGATGTAAAGCGGCGCACATCCTGCACCTCCCGCCCGGACGCCTGGAGGCGGATCAGCCCCAGGTCGACGCGGCGGGTGGGGGTGATCTCGTCCTCCGGCTGGTAGGTCGCCGCATAGAGGAGGGCGCTGCCCTGCTGCGACCAGGCCAGCTCGACCAGGCCCAGGTCCCCGCTCTGGAAGGTGTAGAGGCGCATGGGCACTCCGCCGACGAGCTCGAGTCGGTAGAGATCGGCCTCGCGGGGAAAGACCACGACGTTGCCGCGCAGCACGTACCCGGCGGAGACCGCGTACGTCTCGTCCAGGGCCTTGGGGGTGATGTCGGCCGCGACGTAGGGTTTGGCGCGATAAAAGGTATTGTCGGCGTAATAGACCAGGCGCTGCTCGACCGGGAGGGGCGTGGGCGTCGGAGTCGCCGTGGGGGGCGGCAGCGCGGCGATGGCCTGCCCCTGGCCGGCCGCCACCGTGTAGCGGTAGAGATCGGTCTCGACGATCCAGTAGAGCGTCCGGCCGTCCGCGCTCCAATGGAACAGGTGCGGCACGCCGGACACCATACCGACGTCATAGGTCTTGTCGATCATCAGGTCGACGACCCACAGCGCGTACCCCTCCTGTCCGGGGACTTGCCGCAGGCCGGCCAGCCGGGTGCCGTCGCCGGAGAGGCGCAGCGGGCCCACGACCCGGTCGAGGGCGGGGAGGACGCGCTGCCGCCCCGAACCGTCCAGTGCCGCGGCCCAGACGCTGCCGCCGTCCACCGGGTTGACGTACAACACCGTGTCACGAGCGATCAGCTTGGTGTCGGCCGGCACCACGACAAAGGGGTTGGTCGCGGTGTACCCGCCGGTGTACGAGACGCGAACCCCGTCCCCGTCGGCCAGCCGGACGGCAAAGAGCTCCGGCGTACCGATACGGGTCAGCGCGCAGATCAGCACCTGCCCTTCCGCGGCCCAGACGGGGACGACGGGAGCCGTCCCCAGGGCCCCGACATCGGTGACCACCGGGCGCGGCGTGGCCCCGGCCGGGTCCGTCACCACCAGGACCCCCTGGTTGGTATAGGCCAGGAGCGTGCCGTCGGGCGACCAGGACGGCGGACTGTAGCGATCGGGAGGGCCGCTCACAAGGGCGATCTGGCTTGTCGGCAAGTCGAGCACATAGACCTGGAAGGTGCCCAGGGTGGGGCTGACAGGCAGCAGGTAGGCGACCTGGCGGCCGTCCGGCGAGAGGGCCGGATCCTGGCCCACGGTGAGGACACGAGGGGTCGCGCCGTCGGCCAACCAGACCTTTTCCAGGTAGGAAAAGACAAAGCGCTCGGCCGGCCAGGGGATCGGCGTGGGCGAAGGGGGCACCGGTGTCGGGGTCGCCGCTTCCTCTACCGGGCGTGTCTCCAGCGGCGGGGGCGTCCCTACCTCACAGGCCGCGAGCGCCACCAGCAGCAGGACCCCCAACAGAAGGGCAAGCCATCGTCTCATCGGACCTCCTCATCTAGTGACCTTGGTATCGGCGTAGGCACGCGTGCCTTGATGGGGCCAGCACTTCCATACCCCGGGGCCGACTGGCCTCTGCGCCGCCTGACCAGCGGCCCAAGCACATTATAGCCGATTTGGAAGCGGTGCGCAACCGCGGCGCTTGACGAATCCATCGTTGTTGTGCTAGAATAGAGCCGAGCCTACCGAATCGGGGACAACCTGCGGGGTTTTCCAGTGTCGTGCCGGCGCCCCGCGGTTGACTGAGGAGCGGGCGATCGCCGCGCTCGGCGGCCGCAGTTCCTCTCTGCGAGGATGGCGATGCAACCTTCCCACAACGCGACCCAGGACATCGAACCGACCGCGGTGGACACTGCCCCACCCGCAAAGCCGGTGCGCCGCGCACGGGCCCGGTTGGGCCGGCTGGGCCGCGGCCTCATTCTGCGTTTTGTCATCTTTGCGGCCATCCTTTTTCTGATTATGCTGGCGGTGCTGGCCTACGCCGCCTTCCGCCAGCTTCAGAGCGTGCGCATGATGCAGTCCCAGATGGCCACCTGGACGGCGAACTCTCTCGACGGCTGGGTCCAGGATCTGGACACCAACCTCGCCACGACGGCGATGAACGACCGGATATTGGACATGGATCCGGACGACCTCCAACGGGAGCTCGAGGCTCTGCTGACGCGCAGCCCGGCCTTTCGCTACGCGACGCTTGTGGACACACGCGCCAGCGAGCGCCGGCGGGAGGTGATGACCGTCACGTCGGATGGCACGGTCAGTGTTGGGGCGGAGCTGGCTACCAACGAGTGGTTCCTGGGGGCGCTGGAACAAGGGCACTACACCACGCGGCCGCAGTGGGTCAAGGGCGTGCCGATGTTTATGGTTGCGCACAGCGTCGTCCGCGAGGGCAAGGCGATTGGCGTGCTGGCCGCCCAGGCCGATCTGACCTGGGCGTACACGATCCTGGCCCGCGCCCGGACGGAGCGAGGCGGATACGCCTATGTCGTCGACAACGTGGGCCGCCCCATCTTGCACCAGACGGGGCCCTATGTGATGGCCCATCAGGCGCGGCCCGACATCGTCGGCGTCCAGGCGGCAATCACCCAGCAGGGCATGCCCTTCTGGGGATACACCGGGCTCAACGAGCAAGAGGAATGGGTGCTCGGCGCAACCCAGCCCACCCAATCTCGCTGGTTCGTCCTTGCCGAGCAGCCGATGGCGCCAATCCTGGGTGATTTTCTGCCCCTGGCGCTCGGCGCGGTCGGCCTGCTCCTCCTCAGCGCCGCCACGGCCTTTGTCATCGGCTCTTTCATGACCCGCCGCGTGGGCGCGCCGATCGCCCAACTGAGCGAGGGCGCCCGGCGCATCGGGGCCGGCGACCTGGAGCACCGTCTCGAACTCGCCGGGCGCAACGAGCTGGCCGACCTGGCAGAGGAGTTTAACCGGATGGCGTTGGGCCTGCGCGAATCACAGGCCCAACAGGCAGCCTGGAACCGCGAGCTGGAGACGCGGGTCAAGGAACGCACCGCCGAGGTGCGCATGGCCCTGGAACAGCTGCAGGAAGAGTCGCGCGCCAAGGAGAACCTGCTGCTGCTGGTCAAGGAGATGTCCAGCCCGGTGATCCCGGTGATGGAAGGCATCATTGTCATTCCCATTGTCGGCGCCCTGGACAGTGAACGCGCCCAGCGCGTGGTGGACAACCTGCTGGCCGGCGTGGAGCGAGAACAGGCGCGCGTAGCGATTATCGACATCACCGGCCTGGCGGTCGTCGACACCGCCGTGGCCAATGCGCTGCTGCAGGCTTCCCATGCGGCCCAGCTGCTGGGCGCCCAGCCGATCCTGGTCGGCATCGCCCCCGAGGTCGCCGAGACCCTCGTGCAGCTTGGCGTCGAGATCCGCCACATTCGCACAGCCGCAACGCTCCAGGAGGGGCTGCGTATGGGGCTGGCGATGCTGCGGCGGCGGGTGGCCGCGGTAGACGAACGGTAACAGGCCTGGGGGATAGGGGAGGCGGTACCGGACATCGGGTAGCGGTGCTCGGGCAGCGGTGATCCGAGCCGCTCCGGATCCATACGCCGCTGCCCAGTTCCCCACAAGGAGGTCCCCTGTGCGCAAGCCCAACGATCGCCTCGTTTCGTTGCTCCTGCTCGTCGTCCTGGCCGTCTCCTGCGGCCCCAGCGTGACGCCGGCCCCGACAGCCCCGGCCATCTCCACAGCCATGCCCACAGCCCCGGCCGTCTCCACGGCGGCACCCACGGCCCCGGCCGCCCCAACGGCCGCGCCCACCGGCGCGCCGACGCCGGGCGGTGGTCCGGCGGTGACCGTTGTGCCGCTGCCCCCCGCGCCTCCGGCCCAGTTCGCCGTGTACGCCCCCGAGCCGGTCCAGGTGGAGCCCGCCGTCTCGCAGGAAGCGATCGCGCCCGACCTCGCCAACGTCAGCAGCAGCTTCCTCTTCTCTCCCGCCCAGCGCGAACGCCTGGCGCAGAACGGCTTCGTCGTCAGCCCATCGGAAGAGAAAGAGTTCTATATGCTCTATGAGAAGGCGCGCTACAACTTGGAGCCTATCTTTATCACCAGCGACTCGCTCCTGCACGCCTATCACCTCCTCTTCGACAAGCTCCTGCGCACCCTGGAGGTGGAGCAGTTCATCCCCCGGCTCCAGACGCTGAATGCCCGGATGCTCGCCGCCAGCGCGGCACAGTATGAGCAGCTGCGCGGCACGGACCTCGAGGAGCACGCCCGGCGCAACGTGGCCTTTTTTGCCGTCGGCAGCCGCCTGCTCGACCCCAGCGTCGAGATCCCCGCCTATGCCCAGGACCTGGCCCAGGGCGAGCTCGCGCTGATCGAGTCCCACAGCGGCATCCTGCCCTCGCCGCTCTTTCCCGCCCTCCCCTACGGGGAGGACTATACCCAGTACATCCCCCGCGGCCACTATACCCGCAGCGACGCGCTCAAGGCCTATTTCAAGTCGCTGATGTGGTACGGGCGAATGACCTTTCTCCTGGGCGACGATCCGGCCAAGGAAGAGAACCGCGAGATGACCCGCCGGGCCCTCCTGATCACCCAGGCCATCGCCGCCGACCCCGCGGCCGCAGCCCTGTGGCAGGGCATCTATGAGCCGACCGTCTTTTTCGTGGGGCGCAGCGACGACCTCCTCTACACCGAGTACCTCCAGGTGCTGGAGGCGGTCTATGGCCCCGCTCCCAACCTCGCCGACTTTGCCGACGAAGAGAAGCTGACCGCCTTTATGACGGCCGGCCAGCAGCTGCGCCCGCCGCGCATCCTGGGGTTGGTCATCGGGCCGGAGACCGAGGATGTCGAGAGCGAGACCAAGGGCTTTCGCTTCATGGGGCAGCGCTTCATCCCCGACTCCTACGTCTTCCGCCAGCTGATCTGGCGCAACGTCGGCGACTGCGCGCCGCCCAACCGCCGCGGCCTGCCCGATGGGCTGGATGTGCCGGCGGCCCTCCTGGGTTCGGAGCGGGCCTATGCGCTCCTGGAGCAGGCCGGCGACACCACCGCCTATGGCGGCTACGCGGAGAAGGTGGCCAAGCTGCGCGCCGAGTTCGCGGCGCTTAGCGCGGCCGACTGGACCCAGAACCTCTACTGGTCCTGGCTCTACATGTTCTTCCCCCTCCTGGAGGAGCCCGGGCCCGGTTACCCGACCTTTATGCAGAACGAGGCCTGGCTCGACAAGAGCATCCACACCGTGTTGGGCTCCTGGGCCGAGCTGCGCCACGACACCATCCTCTATGCCAAGCAGTCCTACGCCGAGATGGGCGGCGGGGGCAAGGGTCCGCCGCCCGAGCCCATCCCGCCCAAGGGCTATGTCGAACCGGTGCCCGAGTTCTACGCCCGGCTGGCCGCGCTGGCGGCGATGACCCGCAGCGGGCTGGAGGAACGCGGGCTGGACCAGGGAGAACAGCTCCCCTTTGTGCTGGAGACGCTGCAGACGCTGGAAGACCTCTCCCTGCGCTGCAAGGCGATGGCGGAGAAAGAGCTCACCAACACGCCGCTGACGGAGGAGGAGTATGAGACGATCCGCTATTATGGCGGGACACTGGAACACCTGACCTTTGCCGCGGCCGACAGCGAGGAGGTAGGCGGCCTCCCCTACTCCGAGGAAGAGCCCCAGGCTGCCGTCGTCGCCGACGTCTCCACCGACCCCGACCCCAACTGCGACGGCAGCGCCGACCCGGCCGTGCTGGAAGTAGGCGTCGGGCGCATCGGCGTCCTCTACGCCGTCGTGCCGGTGGAAGGGCGGCTGGTGGTGGCCAAGGGCGGGGTGTTCTCCTACTACGAGTTCGCCTGGCCGGCCGACGACCGCCTGACCGACGAAAAGTGGCGCGCGATGCTCGACGCCGGGCAGGCCCCGGAGATCCCGGCCTGGACGGCCTCTTTCCAGGTCAGCGAGACCGAGGAGCTCGACCTGCGGACGGCCGTCTGGCGCTTTAACGAGCAGCTGGTCGATGCCCTGTGGTATGCCGTCCCCGAATACCTCGACTCGGCGGCGACCGGGGAAGCGCTCGAGTCCAACAAGGCCTACGTCCAGTCGGTGGTCGATCAGGGCTTTTACGAGAGCTACCAGCTGATCCGGTTCGAGTACCTCTCCTTCGACCGGCAGGACGACACCCACGCCGTGGTCACGACCCGCGAGACCTGGTCGGCAGAGCGCTACCAGATGGGCGAGTACGTGGAGGAGGAGGGAACGCTCGTGGCCCGCCGGCCGGAGCATACGCTCGGGGTGGTTTACAGCCTGGAGCGGGTGGGCGAACAGTGGCTGGTGAGCCGGGTGGAGGTGAGTGGGCAGACGCCGGAGTGGGAGGGCGTGGGGCCGTGATGGGTGAGCGGGTATCGGTGATCGGGGATCGGTGAGCGGCGGCCGGTGCGCGGGTATGGTTTTCCCAATCACCGCTCACCGATACCCGCTCACCGCTCACCGATCCCCGATCAGCGAAAGGTCACCGCCTCGTACCCCAGGAGCAGGAGCAGCCGCTGGATCTCCCACTCGGCGCGGTCGCCGGCCTCTTCGAGGATGCCGTTGGCCAGGGCGGTCGACTGGAACTCGTCCAGGGCCCGGCGGCGGGCCTGGGTCTCTAGCGTCTTGTCGAAGCGGGCAAAGATCCCCTTCTCATAGTCATAGACGTAGGTGCTGTCTTCCCGGATATAGACGTCAAACACCTCGGCGGCCGGCAGGTGCACGATCACCTGCTCGCCGACTACCTCGACGTCCGCTTCCTGGATCTTGGCCAGGTCCACACCGGCCGTCACCTGGCCGTAGGCGACCAGGAGCAGCCGCTGCCCGGTAAAGGGCCAGTCGGGCTGTTTCTCGACCTCGACGACGGTGGAGAGAAAGTAGGCAGTCGTCTCCAGGCGCGCCATGGAGCGCACCTTTTCCAGCGCGGGCGGCAAGACCTTGACCGTCGGCGTGACCGGCGGAAAGGCCTTGCGCCACTCTTCCACCACCTGCCCCGGCACGTTGAGCGTCTGGCGGACCATGCCCGTCAGGTCCAGGTAGGCGCGTATGCCCAGGAGAAAGAGCAGGACGAGAAAGACCGAGACGACCAGCCAGCCGACGGGGGGGCGGGGCCGTTTGGGCTCGGACGAAGAACGGGGCGCCTCCGGTGGAAGCGGAGACCGCGCCTTGTCGCCGGCGGGTTGTTCCGAAGCGGACATGCCAACCTCCTCCGGGTGCGGTACCCGGACGTGCACTGCCTCGCGCTCTGCGTTTTATCTTATCATATTTCGCAGGCAGCGTCAATCCCACAGCCATCCCCGAATTGACATCGGCGCGGTTCTCGGGGTATAATGCGGTTGAACGATACCCTGTCGTAGTTGGCCGCTGCCGGCCAGTGCAGCCGCGCTGCCGCTGCACCCCAGAGCAACAAGGAGGTTGCCGTGACCACGCAGTGGGATACCCTTCTCTCCGAAAGCGGCCGCAGCCTGCGCGGCTCCGCCGTCCGCGAGCTCTTCAAGGTGATGCGCCCGGGCATGATCTCGTTCGGCGGCGGCATGCCGGCCCCCGAGACCTTTCCTTGCGCCGCCGTCGAGCGCGCCTGCTGCAAGATCCTGCGGGAGCAGGGGCCTACCGCCCTCCAGTACGGCCAGACCGCCGGCTACAACCCGCTGCGCGACTACCTGGCCGAGGTCACGATGGCCGAGATCGGCCTTCACGCCCGGCGGGACAACATCCTTATTATCACCGGCGGGCTGCAGGTGGCCGACCTGCTGCCCAAGGTCCTGGTCGACCCGGGCGACGCCATCGTCGTCGAAGACCCCACCTTCCTGGGCGCCTTGGCCTCCTTCTCTCCCTACCGCCCGCGCTACATCACCGTCCCACTGGACGGGCAGGGGATGCGGATCGAGCTGCTGGAGGCAGCCCTGGAGCGGGAGCGGCCCAAGTTCGTCTACACGATCCCCAACTTTCACAACCCGGCCGGCTGCAGCATGTCGCGGGAACGCCGGCAGAAGCTCATCGCACTGGCCGACCAGCACGGCTTCCCCATTCTGGAGGACGATCCCTACCACCAGCTGCGCTTTAGCGGGGAACCGCTGCCGGCGCTGATCACCCTCGACCAGGAGCGGGTGGGCCGGCCGGCCGGCGGCGAGGCGTACACGGAAGGCAACGTCCTCTACAGCGGCTCCTTCTCCAAGATCCTCTCCCCCGGCTTCCGCCTGGGGTGGGTCTGCGGGCCGACGCCGATCATCTCCCGGCTCGAGCGGGCCAAGCAGGGGACCGACCTGCACACCAGCCTCTTTATCCAGATGATCGCCTACGAGCTGTGCCGGGAAGGGTTCTTCCCCGCCCACATCGAGCAGATCCGCACGCTCTACCGCAACCGCCGCGACCTGATGATGGCGCTGATACGCGAGCATTTTCCCCCCGCGGCGGCCTACACCGTGCCGGACGGCGGCCTGTTCCTCTGGGTCACGCTGCCCATCGGATGCGACACCCAGGCGATCCTGGCCGAGGCCGTCGAGGCCGGCGTGGCCTATGTGCCGGGGCGCGGCTTCTACGCGGCCGGCGGCGGCGAAAGCACGATGCGGCTCAACTTTTCCAACGCCAACGAGGACGAGATGCGGCGCGGGATCGCGCTGCTGGGGGCAGTGCTGAAGAAGCACCCATGAAGCGACGCATCGACATCCTGCTTGTCGAACGCGGCCTGGCCGAAAGCCGCGCCCGGGCGCAGTGGCTCGTCCGGGCGGGCCGGGTCACGGCGGCCGGCCGGCCGATCAGCCGCCCCGGCGAGGCCGTCCCCGTCGACGCCCCCCTGGAAGTCGGCGCCCCCCTCCCCTACGTCGGCCGCGGCGGACTGAAGCTGGCCCACGCGCTGGACACCTTTCACGTCGCCGTCCAGGGGTACGTGGCGCTCGACGTCGGCGCCTCGACCGGCGGGTTCAGCGACTGCCTCCTGCAGCGCGGTGCCGCGCGCGTCTATGCCGTGGACGTCGGCCGGGAGCAGCTGCACCCCCGCCTGCGGGCGGACGATCGCGTCGTCTCCCTGGAACAGACGGACATCCGCAGCCTGCCGGCCCTCCCGGGCGGCGCGCTGGCCGACCTGGCGGTGGTGGACGTCAGCTTCATCTCCCTGCGGCTCGTGCTGCCGGCGGTGGTGCCGCTGCTGCGGCCAACAGGCGAGATCATTGCCCTCGTCAAGCCCCAGTTCGAGGTGGGGCCCGGGGTCGTGGGGCACAGTGGGGTGGTGCGGCAGCGAGCGGAGCGCGAGCGCGCCCTGCGCGAGGTTGTGGCCCTGGCGCAGGAGTTGGGGCTGGCCGCGGCCGCCTGGTGCGAAGCGCCCCCCGACGAGGCCCGCGGCAACGTCGAATACCTGGCACACCTGCGGCGCGAGTCCCCCCCACAGCCGGCGTAGCGCGCTTGTCCAGCCTATCTGTCGCCTGGTCTCGCCGGCCCGGACGAATCCTGCGCGGCCCAACGCCCGTGGTCCGGGGCTCGCGGCGGCCGGGCGCCGGTGTTCATGCGCAGCGGCACCCCTGATAGGAACGTGCCGGAACTCTACCTTGCGCTGGCAGCCGATTCCGGGTACAATAGGATCAGCGCGATGAGCCTGCCAGGAGACAGCCCATGCCGACAACAGCCCAGTCCGTCCCCTCACCCCCGTCGCCCCACCCACCCCACCGTATCGGGCTGCTCTATGCCCCCCGCATCGAGGCCGCCCTGCGGCTGGCCGGCGAAGTGGAGAGCGCCCTGGTCCGGCAGGGCCTGTCCGTCTGGTGCGGCAGCCCCGACGACGCCGACGGTCCCGGCCGCCAGGATCTCGCCGCATGCGATCTGCTCCTGACGTTGGGGGGGGACGGCACGGCGCTGCGCGCGGCCAACCTGGCTGCCCCGCTCGGCATCCCGCTGGTCTGCATCGGTATGGGCCACCTCAGCTTTATGGCAGAGCTGACGCCCGAGGATCTGTGGCCGCAGCTGCCCACCCTGCTCGCCGGCGACTATTGGCTGGAAGAGCGCGCGATGGTCGAGGGCTGCGTGGTGCGCGGCGGGCAGACAACCCCCTGTGTCCCGGCGCTGAACGAGATCGTCCTGGGGCGCGAGCGGTGCGCCCTGACCCTCCGGGTAGCGGCCCGCGTGAACGGCGCGCATCTGATCACCTACGTCTGCGACGCCGTCATCGCGGCCACCGCCACGGGCTCGACCGCCTATGCCGTCTCGGCCGGCGGACCGATCCTCTTTCCCACGAGCCGGGCCATCCTCCTCCTGCCCGTCGCGGCCCATCTCTCGCTGCTGCCCCCCCTGATCATTCCCGAGGACGCCCTGGTCGAGCTCGAGGTCGTCAACGGGAGCGGGGCCGGCATCAATGCCGATGGGCAGCCGCAGAGCGACCTGCTGTCCGGCGACGTCGTCCGGGTGTGGCGCAGCGCCGTAGCCTGTTACTTTGCCCGGCTGCGGGAAGGGAACTATTTCTTCCGGACGCTCAAGGCGAGGCTGTACCGGGAGAATTTGTGAGCGGTTGGCAGCCCCCGGGGACCGTGGCGAGCAGCCTGGCCGCCGTTGGCGAGCTGCCAAGTGAAGGCAAGGCCCCCTATGCTCAAGCTGGCCGTGTTCGACCTGGACGGCACCCTGAAACGGGAGCGCGACCCTTATGTCTACCTCCATCGCCACCTGGGCACGCTGGAGGAATCGGACAGGTTCACCGCCCGCGGGTTGAGCGGCGAGATCCCCTACGAGGAATGGCTGCGACTGGATGTAGGGCTGTGGGTGGGGATCCCGCGGGCCCGCCTGGAAGAGCTGCTGCGGGCGAACCCCTACCTACCGGGGGCGCGCGACACAGTGGCGGCGCTGCAGGCGGCCGGCGTGCAGGTGGCCATCATCAGCACGGGCCCCCTCTTTCACGCCGAAATGGTGGCGGCGGAGCTCCACATCGGGATCGTGCGCGGGAACGAGGTGTTCTTTGCGGGCGCGGGCGGCGCGGCCGTCGTCGACGGGCAGGTGCGGGCCCACGTATGCTTTTATGAAAAGGGGCCGGTACTGGAACGCCTGCAGGCCGAGCTCGGCGTCCACCCCACGGAATGCATCGCCGTCGGCGACGGCCTGACCGACATCCCCATGTTCGAACGCGTCGCCGTCGGCATCGCCGTGACCCCGGGCCGGCCCGAGGTCGCCGCCGCGGCCCAGATCGTCCTGCCGGAAGCGGACCTGGGGCCGCTGCTGCCGCGCCTGCATACCTATGCGCCGGCGCTGTGGCCGTAATTCATTCTCCATCCGAACACTCAGCGAAACGGCACTTCCAACCCATGGGACTCCATCAACGCCGCGTCCTGCAGGAGCTCCGCCGTCGGCCCGTCGGCGACCAGCCGGCCGCCGTCCAGGATGACGGTGCGCGGACACAGCTCCCATACCAGGCGCATGTCGTGGCTGGAGACGAGCATCGTCTGCGGCAGGCCCTGCAAGAGGCGGATGAGGCTCCGGCGCGCCCGCGGGTCCAGGCCGGCCGACGGCTCGTCCAGCACCAGGACCTCGGGATCCATCGCCAGCACCGTAGCGATGGCCACGCGCTTGCGCTCCCCAATGCTGAGGTGGTGCGGCATGTGCTCCTCGTGGCCGGACATCCCCACCGCGGCCAGCGCCCGTTGCACCCGCGCGCGGACCTCCTCCGGCGGGTAGCCCACGTGTAGCGGGCCAAAGGCGACATCTTCCAAAACGGTGAGCGAAAAGAGCTGGTCGTCGGGGTCCTGAAAGACCATGCCCACCCGGGCGCGCACCGCGCGCAGCGCACGCTCCTCCACCAACAGGCCGCCGACCTCGATCCGCCCCTGGCCGCGCAGGATGCCGTTCAGGTGCAAGAAGAGGGTGGATTTGCCGGCCCCGTTCGGGCCGACGACGGCCACCTTTTCGCCGGCCGCAATTGCCAGGTCGATCCCGGCCAACGCCGGCCGGCCGTCGGGATAGGCAAAGGACAGGTTCGCGATACGGATCGCCGTTTCCGACACGTATACCCCCTCAGGACAACAGCCAGCCCGCCACGGCGGCGCCGGCCAGCAGCACGGCCCACACCAGGGCGGCCCCGGTGTCGCGCCGCTCCCATGTTAGCGCCGCCAGCGAGCGCGGCTCACCGGCATACCCGCGGGCGAGCATCGCCGCATAGATGCGCTCGCTGCGCTCATAGCTGCGGATCAAGAGGCTGCCGATCATCCCTCCCAGGACACGCGCCCGCCACCACACCGTGCGCCCCCCACCCGCCGAGCGGGCGGCCCGCGCCGTCATCAGCCGGCCGGCCTCGTCCACCAGCACAAAGAGGTAGCGGTACATGAAGGAGGCTGTCGAGGTCAAGATGGCCGGCAACCCCAGGGCCCGCGCTGCCTGGACAACCTTGGCGAAAGGCGTCGTGGCGATCAAGAGCCCGACGAGCAGCACCGCGAGCCACGCCTTGGTCAACACGGCCCCAAACAGGATCAGCCCTTCGTCCGTCACCGCCAGGCCCAACGGCGGCCACGACCAGAGCACCGCCCCACCGCGCATAAAGGGCAGGGAGAGGGCGGCCATGCCGGCAAAAGGCAGGGCAATGGCCGAACGCCGCAGCGCCACACCCAACGGGATGCGGGCCACGACGACGGCGGCCAGCGCCAGGATGGCCAGCAGCACAAAGGCCGCCCACGACCGCGGCGGCAGCGTCGTGCCCGCCACCACGTAGGCCACCGTGGCCGCAAGCTTCAGCCGCGGATCCAGCCGATGGAGCAGGCTGTCGCCCTGGATGTAGCGGTCCAAAAAGGTGCTGTGCACGTCGCCCTACCCCCTGGCAGAGGCTTCCCGCTTCCGCCGGCGTAGGAGCCGCGCCAGACCATAGCCCAGCCCAAAGACGACGAGCGTGCCCAGGCCGCCGGCCGCAATCGTGGCCAGCGGCTCGCTGGCGATGCCGGGAAAGAGATAGTCGGGAACGACCTGGTACGGGGGCTCCTGCCCCGCGTCAAGAAAACCCTGGTCCTCGGCGACACGTTCCAGACCATCCGGGTGCGGCGAAGCCAGTGGGGAGAACAAGGCCACCACCAGGGCCAACAGCAGGCCGAGCAGCCACCAGTACTTTTTCAGCGCTTTCATCGCGCCCCCTCCGATCGCGAGAGCTCTCGCAGGGCCAGCAGGTCCGGCCGGGCCACCCGCACAAAGGCCAGTACCGCCGTCGTGATCAGGCCCTCGCCGATGCCGATCAGCGCGTGGACGCCGCCCATAGCCGGCAGGACGACCTTCCACACCGCCGTGCCGGAAAGCCCCAGCTCGACTGCCGCGACCAACGCGGCCCCGACCACCGAGAGCCACGCCGCGCCAAAGCCGCTGACAAAGGCGGCCCACGTCCTGCCGCCCAGCAGCCTCTGCAACCCCCGGTAGGCCAGCCAACCCACCCAGACGCCGACGATGGCCATGTTGAACAGGTTAGCCCCCAGCGCAAGCAGGCCGCCGTCCTGAAAGATCAGCGCCTGCACACCCAGCACACAGGTCAGCACCAGCGTCGCCGCCCAGGGGCCCAGCAGAATCGCGGCCAGCGCCCCGCCCAGCAGGTGGCCCGACGTCCCCCCGGCGACAGTAAAGTTCATCATCTGAGCGGCAAAGATAAAGGCCGCCGTCACGCCCATCAACGGGACCTGCCGCTCGTCCAGTTCGCGGGTGACCCGCCGGACGGCATAGCCCACGCCGCCGGTCGAGGCCACCCACGTCGTCACCGCGGTGGCCGTGTTCAGAAAACCATCGGGAATGTGCATCTGGACCTCCTTGCAGTCTACGGGCCGGGATTGGCGGCGCCGGCCGCTTCCTGGCATTCCCGGCAAAGGCCGGGGATGGAGAGGTGCCGCAGGTCGGCGGCGAAACCGTACCGCGCCTGGATGCCGGCGGCGCAAGCGGCAAGCAGCTGCTCGTCCGCCTGTAGCATCTGCCCACACCGGCGGCAGAACAGGTGAATGTGTGGACCATGCTGGAGCGTCGCATAGACCAGCCGGCCGTCGCCGAGCGCCACACGCGTGGCCAGCCCTTCGCCGACAAGCAGGTCCAGCGTGCGGTAGACCGTCGCGATATTGACCGCGCGCGTGCGCTGCTGGACCTGTGCAAAGACATCCTCCGCCGTCATGTGGCTGCCGCCGTGGGCGACGGCCTCGACAACCATCTCGCGCTGCGGGGTCAGGCGGTAGCCCCTGTCGCGCAAGGACTGGAGCAGGGTGTGACAGTGTGGGGACATCGATCCACCTTTCTGCGAATATTCGCAACTGCGACCCTATGCATTATAGCATGCGGCCCGAACGCCGTCAAGTAGTCCGGCCCACAATCGCATAGCCCAAAAATACTATGGACAGTCCCGGGCGATTGTGGTACAATAGGAACGCACCATGAGAAGCCCCGCTCACTACCCGGAAAAAGGAGGTACTCATGCAAGATCCATATCCCCACTGGACACATCGCGGCAAGCGCATGGTCTCTTCTCTGCTCTCCCTGCTGCTCATCTGGACCATGGTAGCAGGAGGGTTTGTCGGACCGTGGCTGCAGCCCGCCCCGACCCATGCGGCCGGCACGGCCCAGCAGATCGAGGCCATCAGCATCGGGCAGTCTGAAGAATCCGACTTTTCCCCCGACGGCTACGCATCTTACGGCGAGGTCATTACCTATACGCTGCGCTTTACCGTCGGGCAAGGAGTACACAACAGCATCGTCATCACCGACACCTTTGGCACCCCCTCCGGCTCCTACTACCTGGCGGTGACCCCGACCACGTCGGTCGGCCCGGTCCCGGTCACGTCGGGGGCCTTTGACCCCACCGACGTGGCCCCGACGATCACCTTTCCCCCGGCCCTTCCCGGCCGGCCCGTCGTCCGGTGGGCCTTGCTGGAGTCGATCGACAACTCGTCCGGGAGCGATTGGATCTATGAAATTCGCTTCCGCGCCCTCGTACACATCGACAGCCAGACCCCGACACGGCCCGACCGCAAGACCAGCTCCATCGCCTCGATCCGCTGGCACAACGGGAGCGCCGCCGACGGAGCCTTTCTCGTGACCCTCGTTCAACCGCTCAGCTTCACCCTGAACAAGAGCCAGGCTCCGACGTCCGAGATATCGCCCGGCCAGACCTTTACCTGGACGATCACCATGCGCAACCCACCGGGGAGTACGCAGGGCACGGCGTACGACCTCCTCATCACCGATACGCTCCCCGGCGGGATCATCACCGACACCTTTACCTATCCCCCCACGTCGACGCTCACGGTGATCGGCAACGAGGTCATCTTTACGCTGCCCTACCTCAACCCCTTTGCCCGCGACACCATCTTCCGGATCCGGTCGCACCTCTCCCCGGTCCAGAACCTGGCCCACGGCCCGCTCTATAACGAGGTCAACGTCTATCGCAGCTCCGCTCCCGGCGACGCGCTGGGAGAACGGGTATGGGTGCTGCCCGACAGCTACACCGGGCTTATCCGTAACATCGACCTGACCAAGTCCGCGACGACGATGACGGCCTTCAACAACACGGCCGTCCAGGCCGTCGGCGGGGAATATGTCGACATCACCGTGAACGTCCGCGTCCCGCAGGGCCTGGTGATCTATGACCCGATCGTGCGCATCCTGCTCATGGACGGCATGACGCTCACCGAGGCCCTCACCGGCACCACCTGGCCGGACAATATCCTCTTTGACCCCGACGCGCAGGACGAGGCGGCGCCGAACGGCTATTGGACGCAGTACGAGTGGAACAACCTCGACTCAATCACCGACACCAACTCCAACGCCGTGACGCTGACCTTTAACCTCCGGGCCCAGGTCCGGCACCGCTACTTTAACCCCTTCAGCGCCCTTGCCGGCACCGAGATCGGCCACGGCGAGGACCTGGATATCGTGCCCATCGTGCGGTGGGCCCCCGAACCGGGCGGCACGGTGTACGAGGGCGCCGACTGCGATCCGAACGAGGTCGGCCTGTGCAAGCGCAACACAGCCAGCCCCTCTATCGATTTCATCCGCCCCGACCTGCGCCAGAACGCCGTCAACAACGGCTCCTGGTTTACCACGGCAGGTTCGTTCGAGGGCGGCGGGATCCTCGCCTTTACGCTGCACCTGGACAACCGCACCGGCCGGCCCACGGCCTATGACCCCATCCTGGAGCAGAACCTCTCGCCCGGGTTGGAGTACGTGCCGGGCTCGGCCAACCCGCCGGCCGCCAGCGTCATCACCGGCACCGGCGGCACGACGATTACCTGGAACGTGGCCACGCCGATCTCGGACAACACGCTCGAGTTCGTCGTCGAGGCCACCCTCCCGCCCAGCATGGCCGTGGGCTTTGCCGTCACCACCACGGCGTACGCCCGCTACTCGACCTTTGACGGCGCCTGGCCGGACGAAGGGCAGTACTATGACCATCCGCCGGCGGTGAATCCACCCTACACGGCCCGCCAGGTGCTCCAGGGAGGATTCGACGTCGAAAAGTATGTCTCCCCGGCCGACTATGTCAAAATCGGCGATGCGGTCGATTATACCCTGCAGATGACGGTCAACCCCAACATGGTCATGTACCTGCCGACCTTTGACGACACCCTGCCCAAGGGCTTTCACTACATCGAGGGCTCGCTCTCCGTCGAGGGCGGGCAGCTCCTGACCGGATCCGTCTCTTTCACGGGGACGGGTGCGTCCGACTACCAGGAGATTCTGTCGTGGGGGCTGTTGACCATCGACAACCGCGGCGGCAGTACGCCCCAGTACATCACCGTCCAATACCGGGCCCGGCTCAAGGGGCTCGACTTTCGGTGGGAGGAAGAGAACCACGACGGCAACCCCGTCTATGCCGTGAGCCGGGCGAATATGGTCGGCAAGATCTCGGCCGTGAACACGGTGGCGATCTGCTGGAGCTCCGGCCCCGGGGAGACGATCTATTGCCTGGACGAGGACAGCATGCCGACCGCCGAGACCAAGGTCGTGCAGCCGTACCTGGCCGACAGCCCGCCGTGGGCCAAGGTCCGCACCGACCCCACGGACGAGTACGAGGTCGGTGACGACGTCTATTTCAAGGTGACGCTCAAGAACAGCGGCCAGGGTATGGCCTACGAGGTCGATCTGGAGGACGTGCTGCCCCAGGGCATCGCCTTCAAGGACACCCTCCTTACGCTAACCCCGCCCGACCCGACGGTGACCTTCCTGCATCAACCGGTGGTCAACGCGACCGGGGCGATCTCCTGGACGCTGAACCACGTCGCCGCCGGCACCACGGTGGAGCTCAGCTACCGGACCCAGGTCATCTCGACCGCGCTGCCCGGGATCGCCCTCACCAACCTGGTCCGGATCATCGACTATACGAGCCAGGCCGACTACCCGGATTACGATCGCCACTATGCTGATTTCGACGGCGCCTTCTCGGGGGATCCCATTCCCGCCCCCAAGAGCTGTGCGCCGTTCGTCGTCCTGGGCGTGGGGCTGCGCAAGGTCGACGAGCCCGACCCGGTCGCCCCAGGCGCCATGCTCACCTACACCGTCTACTTTAGCAACACCAGCGGCCGGTACAGCGCGGTCAACGTGCGCATCACCGACACCTACGACGCCGACCTGACCTACCTGGGCGCCGAGGTCAGCGACTCGCGCATCGAGTTTGTGGGAGCCTTCCCGCCGCGCACCCTGGTATGGCGGGTCTATACCATGCCCAACAACGATCCCACGCTCTACTGGATCCGGCCGCGCTTCACCGTGGCGGCGCCGTTTGATCCGGGCAACGCGCCGCTGGTGAATCTGGCCGGTATCGACGGTGGGGGGGACGCGACCAGCGCCGTGTGGCGCGAGGAGCCGACGGACATCATGATGCCGGCCCTGGCGATCCGCAAGACCGGCACCCCGCCCTCCGTCGTGCCGGGCGGCAAGATCGTCTACACCCTGCGATTCACCAATACCACCCCCTACGACGGCATGACGGCGACGGACGTGGTGATCGAGGAGCTCTACGACGCCAACGTCTCCTACTACACGTCGAGCGTGGCCCCCATCGCCGGGACCACCGACCAGTGGGCCTGGGCGGACATGCCCAAGGGCGCCATCGGCACGTTCAAGGTGGCGGTGTTGGTCGACAAGCCGCTGCCGGCCGGCGTGGTGTCGATTATCAACCAGGCCCGCATCTCCTGCGCCGAAGCCTCGACCGTGTACAGCCCCGAGTACCAGACGGGGGTGAACGCGCCGGCGCTCAACGTCGGCACGACCGACTGGCCCGACCCGGTCAACCGGGCGAACCCCTTGCAGTACACGATTGGCTATACCAACAACGGCAGCCTGGGGGCAACGGCCATCACCTTTACCAACACCCTGGACCCGTACGTGACCTTTGTCAGCGCCACGCCGCCGCCGGTCGGGGGCAGCTGTCCCGGCAATGTCTGCACCTGGAACCTGCCGCAGTTGAACCCGGGCGGCTACAGCTCGATCATTATCAACGTGACCGTCAAGAACGAGGTGCCGTGCAGCATCACGCGGCTGACGAACCGCGCGACGATCCAATCGGCCGAGGTCGGGCCCCGCACCGACATCGAGTACACCGCCCTCCCGCCGGCCAACTGCTCCTACAGCGTCTATCTGCCGCTGGTCCTGCGAAACGACCAGTAGGCCGGACGTATCGATCGTGACAATGGGGGCCTGGGTAGGATGTCCTATCCAGGCCCCCTTACGCAGCCGGGGCCGCCGACGCCAGGCGCAGCCGGCCGTTATGGAGAGAAGCGATGAAACAAGCACAGCAGCAGCCCGAACCGCAGCCGATCCGCCTGAACGTCGAGGTGCCGGGGGATCTCGAGGCTACCTATGCCAACATGGCGGTCATCCGCCACTCCCCCTCCGAGATGGTCATCGATTTCATCCGCCAGATGCCCGACCAGCCCCGGGCCAAGGTCTATGCCCGGGTCGTGATGACGCCGATCAACGCCAAGCTGCTGCACCGGGCCCTGGGCGAGAACCTGGCCGCCTTTGAGTCCAAGTTTGGCGAGATCCGCACGCCGGAGCAGGGCTTTCACGAGGACCGGCCCATCGGATTCACCCGCTAGCGCGGCGCGGGCCCGGCGCGGATCGAAAGGGCGAGAACGCTGGCGCCGCGGCCCTGGCCCTTGTTTTGGCAGAACGGTGCGGGGCCCCCCACTCCCCGCCTGGTGAGGAGGACACTATGGTTCGTGTGCTCTACATGGGCACCCCGACCTTTGCCGTCCCCCCCCTCCAAGCCCTCCTGGAGGAGGGGTATGACGTCGCCGCCGTCGTGACGCAGCCCGACCGGCCGGCCGGCCGCTCCCGCGCGCCCCACCCCAGCCCGGTCAAGGAGTTGGCCCGCGAACACAACCTGTCGGTCTGGCAGCCGGAGCGCCTGCGCGGCGAGGCCGTGGCCCAGATACGCGCCCTGGCCCCGGACGTGGTCGTCGTCGCCGCCTACGGCGAGATCCTGCGCCCGGAGGTGCTGGCGCTGCCCGCACATGGCTGCCTGAACCTCCATGCCTCGCTCCTGCCCCGTCACCGCGGCGCCTCGCCCATTGTCGCCGCCCTGCTCGCCGGCGACGCCGCGACCGGGATCACCCTCATGCAGATGGACGCCGGCATGGACACCGGCGCCATCCTGGCGCAAGAGGCGCTCCCCTTGAGCGGGCACGAGCGCCAGGGCGAGCTGACGGCGCGCCTGGCGCAGGTCGCCGCCGAGCTATTGCGGCGGGCTCTCCCCGGGTGGCTGGCCGGCCAGATCATGCCGCGGCCCCAGGACGAGGCCCGGGCCAGCTACTGCGGCGTTCTGCAGCGCGAGGACGGCCGGATCGATTGGACACGGCCGGCCGCGCACATCGAGCGCATGACCCGCGCCTACGACCCCTGGCCCGGCGCCTACACCTGGCTGCACGGACGGCGCCTGCACATCTGGCAGGCCGCGGTCACGGCGGCATCCCCGGCACCGCCGGGAACGATCTCGATTCAAGGCCGCCAGATCGTCGTCGGCACTGGAGCGGGGGGGCTGGCGCTGGCGGAGGTGCAGTTCGAGGGCAAGCGCCGGATGAGCGCCGACGAGTTTGCCCGAGGCCAACGCGCGCTGGAAGGCGCGCGGCTGGACGAGGCCGCGGCGCGGTAGCCTATCGCCCTCTGTCGTTCCCCGGATCGCAGGACCCCTGCACAGCGAGGCCGCCAGGAGCTGGCGGCCTCGCTGTTTCTTGCCGCCTGCCCACCCCGCGCGGCGGGGCCGGCAAGCGACGATTGGCAATCGTGGCAGAGTACTAGAGCAGGGCGTCCAACTTGGCCTGGATGGCCTTCTTGGGCACCGCGCCGACGATGCGGTCCACTTCCTGCCCACCCTTGAAAAAGAGCAGGGTGGGGATACCGCGGATGCCAAAGCGCTGCGCCCACTGCTGGTGTTCGTCCGTGTTGACCTTGGCGACGATGGCGCGGCCGGCGTATTCTTTGGCCAGCTCCTCGACCACCGGCGCGACCATGCGGCAGGGACCGCACCACGGCGCCCAAAAGTCCACCAGCGCCGGCAGCCCGGCCTGGATAATCGTCTGCTCAAAGTCGCCATCGCCCACGTGCAGCGGGCCGTTTTCCTCGCTCATCAGATCACCTCCAAGAGTTGTCCGGGTTTATACCCGTGGGGGGTATTATAGCACCGCCGGGCCAGATTGTCAAGGCCGTGCCGGCCTCCCCGCCTACAGCTTGCCCGCCGGGGGCCCCAGCGGCGGCCGGCCGGCCGGTGCGGGACCCGGCGCCGCCCCCGACTCCGCGGCCCGCAGCTGCTCCAGCGCTGCCCGAATCCATCCCTGCAGCTGCGCCGCCGAGACGGCCCCTTCGACCACATCCAGCAGCTGGGCCTGGTAGAGGATCAGGAAGGAGGGCACCGTCCGCACGCGCAGTGCCTGGGCAATCTGCGGCTCGCGGTCGCTGTTCACCCGGCGGATCAGGATCTGCCCCACGTACTCCTGGGCCAGCTGCTGCAAGGTTGTCCCCATGCGCTGCCATGTCGCCGAGCGGGCGCTGTCCACCAGCAGCAGCACCGGCAGGCGCGCCTGCAGCACCTCGCGCTGGAACGACGCCGTGGTGACCTCGGGCACCTGTTCCGCCCGCCGCCGCTCTTCCTCCTCCTGTTTCAGCCGCAGCCGCTCCTGGGCGATGGCCTCGGCCGACAGCGAGCCGTCCAGCTCGGCCTGGAGGAGGCGCAGCTCGGCCAGGGTCGCCGCATACCGCAGCGCGTAGCGGTCGCAGAAATTCACACAGGGCCCCCGGCATTCCCCACACCTCTCCGGCAAGACCCGCACCTGCGCGCCGGCCTCGTCATAGAACAGGGCCTGGTTCGGGCAGGCCGCCGCGGCGTAGCAGCGCGGCGAATTGTCGCAGCGATCGTGTAGAATCAGGACGGGCATCAGTCTCTTCTCCCGCTAGGGTGTTTCCTCAGGCGGCAGCAAAAAGTCGAGCAGCAGCCGGTTGAACGTTTCCGGATCGTCCATAAAGGGAAAGTGGCGGCACTTTTTCATCACCACGACACGCGCGGCCGGCACGGTAATCTTTTTAAAGATGTCGGCCTGGTTGGGGTGTACGATGTCGTCTTGCGAGCCGTGGATGATCAGCGCCGGCACCTTGAGCTTGGGCAGCTCGGGCCGCAGGTCGGTGCCGCGCATCGAGCGGACGCTGCGCAGCACGGCCTCCTGGTCCGACTTGGCGCTATCGTCCACGACTTCTTGGAACCAGCGGCTCCACCCCGCCTTGATGTTGGACATCAGGCGGGTCCAGATGCCGGCCACCACGCTGGGGCGCACAAAGAGGCGGGTGACGAGCTCGTTTGTCGTCACCTTGAGCAGGGGAGCCAGGGAATTGCCCTCGATGACGGCGCCGGCCGTGGCGACGCGGACGATGCGGTCGGGGTAGTCGATCGCCGTCTTGAGGCTGACCATGCCGCCCATCGAGTGGCCCACCAGGCGGCAGCGGGCGATGCCCATGCCGTCGAGAAAGGCCAGTACCTGCTCCACGTAATCGCCGATGGTGTGGGTTTCGGTATCCTTGTCCGAGTCGCCAAAGCCCCAGAAGTCGAAGGAATAGGTACGAAAGTGTTCGGCCACAGCCTCCATGGTCGGCAGCCAGTAACGCCACGAGCCCATCCACCCGTGCAGAAAGAGCACCGGCTCGCCCTGCCCCATCACCTCATAGTGGATGACCTGCTTATCCAGCACCAGCACGCCCATGGAAAAAGGTACCTCGCAGCTTGATCAGCCGTCTGTCCGTGTCTTGGCGCTTCGCGCCAAAGTCGGGGTGGCCCGATTCGAACGGGCGGCCGCCTGATCCCAATTCAGGTGCGCTACCAGACTGCGCTACACCCCGCGGTTCTGCCCAGCCAGAATGATTGTAGCAAAGGGCGCCGGGTTTGTCAACCCGTGTGGCCTCTGGTATAATAGCAGCAGTTCACCGGAGCAGACGAGATGTGCGATACCATCGTCGCCCTGGGCTCGGCCACCGCCGACGGCGTCGCGCTCTTTGCCAAGAACAGCGACCGCGAGCCCAACGAAGGGCAATACCTCGACTATCTTCCCCGCGCGCAGCACGGGCCGGGCGCGACGGTGCGCTGCACCTACCTGGAGATTCCCCAGGTTGCGGAAACGTACGCCGTCCTATTGAGCCGCCCCTTTTGGATGTGGGGCTGCGAGATGGGCCTGAACGAGCACGGCGTCGTCATCGGCAACGAGGCCGTCTTTACCCGGGAGCCCTACGCCAAGACGGGACTCCTGGGCATGGACATGATCCGGCTGGCATTGGAGCGGGCCGCCACCGCCCAGCAAGCCCTGGACCTGCTCATCGAGCTCCTGGAGCGCTACGGACAAGGCGGCCAGGCCGGTTTCACCCAAAAGACCTATTACCACAACTCTTTCCTCATCGCCGACCCCCGGACGGCCTGGGTTCTGGAGACGGCCGGCCACTATTGGGCCGCCAGGCAGGTTTGCGACACCTACACCATCTCCAACGGCCTGACCATCGGCACGGAATGGGACCGGGCCTCGCCCAACCTGGTGGAACACGCCATACAGCGCGGCTGGTGCCGCTCGGCACAGGACTTTGACTTTGCCCGCTGCTACTCGGACCGGCTCTACACCTACTTTTCCCAGTGCCACATCCGGCAGGAGCGCAGCGCCGACCTGGCCCGCCTCGGTCCACTCACCGTCCCCGCGCTGATCGCCACCCTGCGCGACCACTGTCCCGGCGACGACGACCCGCACTGGACGCCATCGCGCGGGTCGATGGGCCAGATCTGTATGCATGCCGGCCTGGGCCCGCTGCGCCCCAGCCAGTCCACCGCCTCCCTGGTTGTACGGCTAGATCCCCACCTGCTCGCCTATTTCGCCACGGCGACCTCCGCCCCATGCACCGGCATCTTCAAGCCCCTCTTCTTCGAGGCCGGCCTGCCGGAGATGGATGTCAAGCCGGCCGGCCAGTACGACCCCAACACCCTCTTCTGGTTGCACGAACGCCTGCACCGCGCCGTACTCCAGGACTACCAGTCCCGTCTGGCCCTCTACCGGGCCGACCGCGACGCGCTCGAGTCCGAGTTCCTGCGCGAGGCCGCCGACCTGGCGGCCCGCTACATCGACGCTCCGCCCGAGGAGCGCCGAACGCCGCTGGCGGCCTTCACGGCCGAGTGCTTCGCCCGCGCCTGGGAGCGCACCCGCGAGTGGATCCGGCAAGCAGAGCAGGCGCCTCCCGGCCGGCCGCTCCCCCTGGCCTATCGCCTGGCGTGGCAGCGCTACAACCGCGCGGCCGGGATCCCGCCCGCGCGCTAGCAGCGCTCCGCGCCCAGTTGACAAAAGCCCACTCCGGTGTATCATGGGGGCAGCAGCAGCTTGCCATCTATCACCTGCGGATCGCCTCGATCCACAAGGTGATCTGACGCACGGCACGGGGAATCTTCCGCGCGACCGGCGGCCGCCTCTCCCGGAGCGCACCGCCGGACAGGCCTTTTTCTCCCTCCTCTCGGCATAAGGCCGGTTTCCACCATCCAGATCGCCGCTCCGACAACTGCATGGCTGTCCATCCGTGTGGCAGGCAACCGATCGGGCTGTGAGCAGGATCCCGGCGAGACCAGCGCAGCGAAGCAACCGGAGGTGAACGATGATCACCATCGTCAAGAGCACCGAGACCGCCCTGGAAACCATCGACCAGGCCACCCCGGGGGCATGGCTGAACGTCGTGGCCCCCACGGCGGCCGAGAGTACCGAGTTGCAGGCGCTGCTGGGTGTGCCGCAGGACTTTGTCACCTACCCCCTGGATATCGACGAGCGTGCCCGTATCGAGAAGGAGAACGGCGCTCTGCTGATCGTCCTGCGTGTCCCGCAATTCCAAGGCGAAAAGGCTGATATCCCCTACATCACCGTGCCGCTCGGCATCATCATCACCGAGAGCTACTTGGTCACGGTAAGCCAGGTAGAGACGGAAGCGATCGGCGAGCTGACTCGTGGCCGGACCCGCCTCTCCACAACCAAGCGCAATCGCTTCGTCCTACGGCTGCTGCTGACTGCGGCCAACATCTTTTTGCGCGACTTGCGAACCATCAACAAGATTGTCGATGCGCTCGAAGATCGCCTCTACTACTCCCTGCGCAACCGCGAGGTCGTCGAACTGCTCAAGTACCAAAAGAGCCTCGTCTACTTTACCACAGCGCTCAAGGCCAACGAGATGATCCTCTTGCGCCTGCAGCGCAGCGGCCTGTTCCGGCAGTACCCCGAGGACGAGGATCTGCTGGACGACGCCGTCACCGAAGTGGAGCAGGCCATCGAGATGACCAATATCTCGAGCAACATCCTCAGCCAGATGATGGATGCCTTTGCTTCCATCATCTCGAACAATCTGAACGTCGTGATGAAGTTTCTGGCGTCGGTGACGATCATCCTCAGCCTGCCGACCATGCTGGCCAGCTTCTATGGCATGAATGTGAAACTGCCGCTCGAGGAGCACCCCTGGGCCTTTGCGATTATCATGGGGATCTCGGTCGTCGTCGCCCTGGGGGTGGTGGTCCTCTTCTGGAGGAAGGATTGGCTTTGAGGCGCGCAAGGGTGCAGGCCACGGCCCGCCCAGGTACGACGGGCCGTGGCCTGCACCTTTGCGCCTGCTTGGTCAGTAATCCGGCTCCCGCGCCAGCACCGTCACCCCCAACACCGTCATCTGCCCCACCTGCTTCAGCTTCTCCACGTCGATCGTTTCGAGGGTGTCCTGCGGCGTGTGGGCCGTAGCGTTGGCGCCATCCCAGCTCAGATAGACCGAGATTGCCTCGCGCCGATCTTGCCAGCCCAAAGGCAAATCAAAGTGCGGGCCGCGGCCGCGGGTGGTCGTGCCCACACCCACCCGGCCGGCCACCGCCTGGAAGAGCTGCACCATGCGGAAGCTGCTGCCCGGCAGCAGGGCCACCTGGTTGCCGCTGCCCGCCCCCACCCCGCTCAGCTCGACGACCGCCTCGACCGTCAGGAGGTTCAGCCCGCCCGTGGCGTTCATGATCCGGTCCACCTGCGGCGGCACACCCCGCTCGCCGGCCGGCCAGGCGGCAAAGACCACCGTTTTCTTGGGTTGGAACGGCCCGTCCACCAGTGCCCGCGCTACCTCCAGCATCACCGCGACGCCGCTGGCGTTGTCGTTCGCGCCCGGGTAGAGCACCCCGTCGGGCCCGACCCCCAGCCCGTCGTAGTAGGCCGCGACCAGGATGACCTGCCGGTCCATGCCCTGGCCCGGGCCTGCCCCGGTGTCGGAACCGGTGCCGGGGATCATGCCGATGACGGCGTGCAGCTCGTCGTCGCGCGCGCTGCGGGGGGTAAACAGGATCTGTAGATGCACGCTGGCGCCCGGCGGTGTCGCGGCGACCTCCCCCTCGGCCAGGCCCGCCCGGCGCTGCCGCAGCTCCGCCAGCGAGGTCCCCGTGGTCGCCAGCAGTTGCTCGGCGGCAGCCGGCGTTACATAGAAGGCCGGCACCCCCGCCCCCATGGAGGCCCCGTAGAGGAAGCGGCGTTCAAAGGGCAGGGGGTCTTCCGTGACCACGAGCACGCCGGCCGCCGACAGGGCCTGCGCGCCGAGCGTTTCCAGATCCTCGTCCCAGAGCAGGACGACCTTGTCGTACAGCTCCAGCGGGACCAGGTCGTACTGCTTGCCCCCCGGATCGGCAAAGGGCACCGCCGTCACGCCGACGAGCGGCCCCACGGCCTCCCCATAGGTGCGCAGCCCGCTGGCCAGCTCGACATAGTCCTCCCGGTAGACCCACCGCCGGACCGCGCTGCCCTGCGCGTCGACGATCTCTAGAAGCGGGAGACCGTCCACATTCACCACGGGCGAGGTCTCGGAAACGACAAAGACATTGCCACGGCCGGCAGCCTGCAGCCCGATCTCTTTCATCTGCGCGGCGATATAGTCCGCCGCCTCGCGCGCCTGGGGCGTGCCTGACAGCCGGCCCGCGTACTCGGGGGAGGCCAGCACCTGCACGTGTTCCAGCGCGCGCGGGGCGTCAAAGAGGTCGGCTTGGGGGCGATAGACCCCCAGGGGAGTCGTGCTGCGCAGGACCCAGATGACGCCGATGACCAGAACAACGGCCGCGCCCACCGTATACCGGTTCAAGAGCCGGTTCAGGCTGATGCGGCTTTCCACCACAAAGCGGCGCAGACCCTCGCCCAGGACGTTGAACGCCAGGATGGCCAGGAAAAAGGCCAAGCCTGGAGCCCAGCCCATCCAGGGGTACGAACGCCACCACCGCTGGATGCCCGCCAGCTGTGCGCCCCACTCCGGCACGTCAGAAAAGGCGCCGCTGACGTCGGTGCGGAAACCGCCGCCCAGAAAGACGCCGAGAAAGCCCAGCTCGGACAGCAGCATGAGGACCCCGCCGATCTCGAGCACGGCCAGGACCACCAACGGGATCACCAGGTGCGGCAGGACGTGGCGCACCAGGATCTGCCGCGGCGGCGCGCCCAGGGCCCGCGCGCCCTCGATAAAGAGCTGCGGGCGAATCGTCACCACCTGTCCGCGCACGAACTGGGCAATCTCGCCCCAGCCCACCACGCAGATGGCCACGACAAAGACCCACATCCCCTGTTGAATGCCCAGCGCATAGATCAGGATCATGGCAAAGAGCGTCACCGGAAAGGCCGCCCAGACACCCACGGCGCCATCGACCAGGCGGTCAAACCAGCCGCCCTGCCACCAGCCGGCAAGCAGGCCCAGCACCGTGCCCAGCAGCACCCGCGCCAACATGCCAAAGAGCGCCAGGGCCAGCGTGCGCTTGGCCCCGGCGAGCACGAGCGACTGCACATCCCGCCCCAAAAAGTCGCTGCCCCAGCGAAACTCTTCCGTCGGTTCGAACGGCGGCACCGAGAGCACGCCGGCGTGGTATTCGATCCCGCGGGTCTCGTAGGGGTTGATCGGTGCCCAGCGCTCGCCCAGGACGCCCACGAGGCCGAGCGCCCCCACCAGCAACAGGCCCAGGAGCAGCGCGGGGTTGCGCAGCACGCTGCGAACGATCCAACGCGAGCGGCGATAGTCCAACGGCGTCCTGGCGTCGGCCGCCGAGGCGTCACGCGGCGCCTGCCGTGCCAGCGGCGCGTCCGCCGGCCGGCCCCGGCGGCGTCCCCCCAGCTGCCGCAGCCCGAGCCAGACCCCGCGGCCCCACCGCCGCAACCCCTCCCACAGGTCGAGGCCCAGATCCCGCGCATCGGCCACGCGTTGGGGCCAGGTCGTGCGGTCCTGCTGCCGGGCCTCGCGCCGCTCGTCGCGCAGCCGGGGGTCCAGCAGCGGGTAGAGCAGCTCGACGAACAGGTTGATCGCCAGGAAGAGCACCCCCAACGACAGGATCAGATCGGCAACCAGGGCCGGCATGCCGGCCTGGATCGCTTCCAGGAGCGTGCTGCCCACGCCCGGCCAGTAGAAAAAGACCTCTACCACCGGCAGGGAGGCCAGCGCAAAGCGCAGGCTGGTGCCCACCGTGGTGAGGATGGGGATAAGCACGTTGCGCAGGGCATGGCGGTTGCGGACGATCTCTTCGGCCAGGCCCTTGGAGCGCGCCGTACGGACATAGTCCTCGCCCATGGCCGCGCTGAAAGAGACGTAGGTGACCTGGGCGATCTGGGCCAGCGGCCGCGCGGCGAGGACTAGCGCCGGCATGATCATGTGTTGATCGAAGCCGAACCCGGTCTGCGGCAGGATGGGCCGGCCGATCAGCCGGTACAGGTAGATATTGCCCACCCACAGAAACATCCCCAGGAGAAAGGAAGGGGTCGAGACGCCGAGGATTGACAGGATCAGCACCAGCGGCGCACCCCGTTTCTGGCGCGCCAGCGCCGCGCTGATGCCCAGGGGAATGCCGATCGCCGCGGCCACCACCAGCGCGAGCCCGAGCAGGGCCGCGCTGCGCAGAAAGATCGTCTGCACGAGCTCCGCGGCCGGGTACTCGACCTTGTTCCAGGTATAGGCCTGCGGATGGGCCGTCAGATAGGAAAAGAGCTCGTGCAGGGCCTCGCCGGCCGCGCCCAGGAGGTCGGCGGGCAGGCCCCGGCGCCCGCGCGCGGCCATGATCAGGCCAAAGAGGGTGAGGTAGGCGATGACGAGGAGGGTAAAGGCGGCCCCCAGGATCCGGCGGAGGAGGGAGAGCACGGCAGAAAGCAGGCGGCGCATCACGATTCCTTTCGCCAACGGCCAGGGGCAGGCGCGATTGTCTGCCCCACCACGACAAATGCCAGATCGTTCACGTTCGTCCCGGTCGGCCCGGTCTGGATCAGGTCCCCCAGGGCGGCAAAGAAAGGATAGGCGTCGTTCCGGGCCAGGCAGGCGGCCGGGTCCAGCCCCTGGGCCCGGGCCCGGCCGGCCGTCTCGCCGGTGACGATGGCCCCGGCGGCGTCGGTCGGGCCATCGCTGCCGTCCGTGGCCAGCGTCGCCACGAGCACCTCCGGCCACCCCTCCAGCGCCAGCGCCGCCGCGAGGGCGGCCTCCTGATTGCGTCCGCCCGTTCCCGGGCCGCGCACCGTCACGGTGGTCTCGCCGCCGAGGACGAGGATGGCCGGCGGGGCCACCGGCCGACGGTGGCGGGCCACCTCTTTTCCCAGCGCGGCGAACACCCGCCCCACCTCGCGCGCCTCGCCCTCCAAATAGGTCGTCAGCAGCAGCGCGTGATAGCCCAGCTCCGCGGCGCGCCGGACGGCGGCGTGCGCCGCCGTCGCGTTGTCGGCGACGATGGTGTGCGCGACCCGGCCCAGGGACGGGTCTCCGGGCTTGGCCGTCTCGGCCACCTCGCCGCGCCGGCCGCGCTCCAGGTGCGCGCGCACGCCGGCCGGCAGCTCCGCCGCCAGCCCGTAGCGTTCCAACACGTCCCAGGTATCGGCATAGGTCGTCGGGTCGGGCGCGCACGGCCCGGAGCCGATCGCCTCCAGCGGGCTGCCGACCACGTCCGAAAGCACGAGCACGGCCACCTGGGCGGGGCCGGCCCAACGGGCCAGGCGTCCCCCCTTGACCTGGGAGAGGTGCTTGCGTACGGTGTTGACCTCGCCGATCGGGGCTCCGCTGCGCAACAGGGCGGCCGTCAGCCGCTGCAGCTCCGTCAGTTCCACGCCGGCGACAGGCAGCTCCAGCAGCGCAGACGCGCCTCCGGAAAGGAGAAGGAGGACGAGATCGCCCGCGCCCAGGCCGGCCAGCCGCTGCAGCATCTGCTGCGTGCCTTCCACGCCCGCCGCGTCGGGGATGGGGTGGCCAGCGCTGTGGACGTGGATACGCCGCAGCGGCGCGGCCGGCTCGTACCCGCGCCGCACATTGACCCAGCCGGCGGCGATGCGCTCCCCCAGAAGCCCTTCCACCGCCGCGGCCATCGTCCCGGCGGCCTTGCCCGCGCCGATCACCACCAGGCGCCCGCCGGACAGGTTGTACGACCGCTCGCCCACCGCGAGCCGCTCCCCGTCCAGGCGCAGCCGGCCGGCCACAGCCCGGGCCGGATCGACGGCAGAGAGGGCCGCATGGCAGAGTTCGCTGACAACTTTGTGCTGTGCGTTTACCATCATCGCCAGGTTGCCGGCCCCAGGCCGGAGCGCCAGACCGACCAACGCCCCCCATCATAGCACAGCTGGCGGGGAAGCGCATCCGCCATTTGTCGGAAGGCCGGCCGCTCTTCCGCCTCCCGAAGGCTCATCTCCTGCCGTTGCCGCTAGGCCTTTTCCCCAATCGACTTGCCCTGGGTAAAGGCCAGCAGGTAATCGGGCCCGCCGGCCTTGCTGTCGGTCCCGCTCATGTTGAACCCGCCGAACGGGTGCGGCCCCACGAGCGCGCCGGTGCTCTTGCGGTTGATGTACAGGTTGCCCACGTGGAACTCGTCTTTCACCCAGGCGACGCGCTCGGGATCGCGGCTGTAGAAGGAGCCGGTCAGGCCGTAGTCGGTGTCGTTGGCGATGCGGATGGCGTCGGGCACGTCGCGCGCCCGGATAAAGGCGAGGAGGGGGCCAAAGATCTCTTCCTGCGCGATGCGCGCGCAGGGGTCCACGTCGGCCAGGATCGTCGGCGCCACAAAGTAGCCTTCGCGAGGACGGGCCTGGTCGCCCAGCACCAGGCGGCCCTCCGCGCGTCCGGCCTCGATATAGGCCAGGATCCGGCGCTGCGCTGCGGCGTCGATCACAGGGCCTATCGCGGTCTGGGGATCGGCCGGGTCGCCCACGACCAGCCGGGCGGCGCGCTCCACCACCTCGTGCAGCACCGCATCATGGACCGCGTCCACGACGATGGCCCGCGAGCCGGCCGAGCACTTTTGCCCGCCAAAGCCAAAGGCCGAGGCGACGATCGCCTGGGCGGCGGCCTCCAGGTCGGCCGTCTCGTCCACCACGACGGCGCCCTTGCCGCCCATCTCCAGGATGGCGCGCTTCAACCAGCGCTGTCCGGGCTGGAGGCGAGCGGCGCGTTCATAGATGCGTACGCCCACCTCTTTGGACCCGGTAAAGGAGATCAAGCGTGTCCGAGGGTCGTCCACGAGGGCGTCGCCGATGGTGCCGCCGGGGCCGGTCAGGAAGTTGACCACGCCGGGGGGCAAGCCGGCCTCGCCGAGCAGCTGGAAGAAATCCCAGGCCGTCTGAGGCGCGGTGGAAGCCGGCTTGAGCACGGCCGTGTTGCCGGCAACAATCGCGGCCGCGGTCATGCCCGCGGCAATGGCCAGGGGAAAGTTCCAGGGGGGAATGATCGCGCCCACCCCCAGGGGAATGTAGCGCAGCTGATCGCACTCGCCATAGGCCTGGTGGGGTTGGGGCTTGCGAGCCAGGCGGACCATCTGGCGGGCGTAATAGTCCAAGAAATCGATCGCCTCGGCGGTGTCGGCGTCGGCCTCGGGCCAGGACTTGCCGACCTCGAGGACCATCCCGGCGCTGAACAGGTGCCGGCGAGCCCGGAGTAGATCGGCGCAACGCATCAGGAGGCCGGCCCGCTCGTCAGCTGGTGTGCGCTTCCAGGACGCAAAGGCGTCCACCGCCGCGGCAACGGCACGAGCGGCCTCCGCCACGCCGGCCTGCGAGAACGTGCCCACCACCTGGTCCGGATGAGCGGGGTTGGTCGAATCCAAGGTGGCCGCGGTCCAGACCTCGCGGCCGGCGATGACCAGCGGGTGCCGCTCGCCGCAGCGGGCGCGCGCCTGCGCCAGCGCCGCCTGAAAGGCCCGGACGTTCTGCGGGTCGTGAAAGTCGGTATAGGGTTCGTTGCGGAACTCGCCGCGCGCGGCAAAGGGATCGGGAGCAAAGGACTCACACATGAGGCCTCCTTTTTGCGTAACTATAGCATAGAAGGTGTGCCGGGGCAAATGCACGCGGCTTGTTTTCTCGCTCCCCGTCGGGTATAATGGACGACGAACTGGAGGCAGCCCATGGGCGACACACTCTATCGCGCGATTAGGCTCCTGCGCTTTCCCTTTGCCTACCGCTGTGTAGGACTGGAGAACGTCCGGGACGGCGGGCCGGCCATCTATGCCTCCAACCACCTGGACAGTGTCGGGCCGGTCGAGGTCGTCCTCTCGGTGCCGGTGCGCTTTTACCCCTGGGTCATCGCCGAGATGACCGATCCCGGGCGAGCGCCGCGCTACCTGTATGACGACTTTGTGGGCCCCATCTGCCGTCACGACGAGCGGCTCGGCTTGCCGATTGCGACGGTCCTCTCCCGCCTCACCGTCGGGCTCCTGCGGGGGTTGGGCTGCATCCCGGTAGACCGCCACCGCCACCGCACCGTGAGCGCGTTCCGCAGGAGCCTGGCCCTGCTGGCGGCCGGCAAGAACCTGCTCGTCTTTCCGGAGGACCCCAAGAGCCCGGCCGACCCGGCGACACGGATACGGCCCTTTCTCGCGGGATTCCTGCTGCTAGGCCCGCAGTACGCGCGCGCGGCCGGCCGGCCGCTGCCACTCTATCCCGTCGCGGTACACCGCGAACGGCGGGTGGTCGCGATCGGCACGCCGCTCTCCTTCGCCGCCGCGGGGAGGTATGAGCGTGCGGACGTCCTGCGGATGCGCGATCAGGTCCAGGAAGCCGTGGTGCGGATGTACCGCGAGCTAGAAAGAGGCGGCGTTAAAGACCATGGAGGAGGCTAAAGAGATGCGACGAGGCATGGCAGTCCAGACCCCCTTCCAGGTGCTGCAGGCGGTTGTCGGCGGGCTCGGACGCCTGGCCGCCTTCTTCCCCGGCAATCCTGCGGCCCGGATGCTCCATATCGTGCGGCAGAACGGGCTCGTGCCGGCCGTGGCCGGCACGAGCCCGTTCGCGCTGCTGCAGCAGCTGGCGACCCTGCGCACGGCCGGGCTCCTGACGGCGGACGAGTTCGCGGAGAAAAAGGTGCGGCTCCTGGCGCGGATCTGAGGCGCCAGGGCAAGGAGCGGCGATGAAGGTACAGTACGAGGAAATGTTCCCCTGGGAAATCGCCCCGGCTATGGCGCGCTTTCCCCTCTGCTACCTGCCCCTGGGGGTACTGGAGTGGCACGGCGAGCACAACGCCGTGGGACTCGACGCGCTCAAAGCGCACGCCCTCTGCGTCCGCGCGGCCCAGCAGTCGGGCGGACTGGTCGTGCCGGTGCTCTACTGGGCGACCGACTCGCGCGAGGAGCTGGCGGACGGCGCCTATGTCACCGGCGGTGTGGAGCACGGCGAGCGCTACCACGTCCCGGGCAGCATGTTCTGGATCCGCCCAGCGACCTACCGGAACCTGCTCCTCGACATCTACGAGGCGATGCGCCGCCGCGGCTTTCGGGCCATCCTGGTGCTCGCCGGTCATTGGGCCCGCGACACGCTGCCGACCATCCGCGCCAGCGGAGAGCAGTTCCTTGTCCAGCACCCCGGCATGCGCTGGCGCATGGTGACCGACCTCGAGCTCGGCGCCGATTTGCCGTACCTGCACGAGCACGCGGCCGGCGGAGAAACGTCGATCCTGCAGGCGCTGCGGCCCGACTTGGTCGATCTGAGCAAGACGTTGGAGACGGCCGGCAGCCTATCTCCCTATTATGTCTCTTGCCCCGAGCATCTGCGGCGGCGCGCGGAGACAAAGCACAAGTACATCGGCGTGCTCACGGCCGCGGCGGACGGCTCGAACGATCCCGAGACGACGTCCTCCGCGGAACGCGGACGGATGCTCGTGGAAGCCATCGCCGCGCGTCTGGCGCAGCAGGCGCGGGAGCTGCTTGCGGAAAGGACCTGACTTCGGCACTCCAGAGGAGGTTCGCGATGTCCCTGGTGGAACGACTGGCACTCATGCTCTTGCCTCGCATCTTTCTCGAATCCCCACAGCTCTTACTGGACGGGCCCAAGCAGGAGGCCTTCGCCGCGCTATACGCCGCCCAGGTCGCGCCGGGGGGAGGGGGCGAGATCGCCTACACGCTGCCCTACCCCAAACACGAGTTTCTGCGCTACGCCGTGACCCACAACGAGGTGCTCCTGCACGGCACCAACCGGGCCGACATCGCCGCGCTCGAACCCAGGCCGCAGACTGACTACAGCGGCCGGCCGACCAGCGCGGTCTTTGCCTCCGGCGATGGCATCTGGCCCTTTTTCTTCGCGGTGCTGGACCACGCGCGCTTTCGCGGTTCGCTGCGCAACGGCTGCTTCGTCGTCGGCCGGCCGGGGGCGCCGGAGCGGCGCTTCTACTTTTTCTCCGTCAGCGCGGCGATGCTAGCGCAGGGCTGCTGGACTGGCGGCAACATCTATCTTTTGCCCCGTACGACCTTTGCGCGGACCGACGTGGGGCGCGTTCGTTTCGACGAATGGGCCAGCCCGGAGCTGGTGCGGCCGCTGGCGCGGCTGGCGGTGGCCCCGGAGGATTTCCCCTTTCTGCACCAGGTGACCGGGCACGAGAGCAAAGAACCGATTTTCGTGTCGTGGCTGCGGTATAAAGCGCGGATTAGGCACAGTTACGCTTGCGCGCCGGGGGGGATGGCGGTATAATGCCCAGGTAGGCGCGGTGGACACCGGGCACCCATTTGCCGCACACCGTTCAGGAGAAGCCATGGAATCGAACGCGGGGCGGTGGCTGTTGATCGTCCTGATCCTGCTCATCACGGCCGGCCTGGCCCTGCTGGTGCCCGCGCTCATGCGCACCTTTACGCCAGCCCCAGCCGTCGAGACCGTCATCGTCCCCACCGTGCCGACGCTGACGCCGACGCCGACGGCCGTGCCGACGCCGACGCTGACGCCGACGCCCGTCCCGACGCCCACGCCGCCGCCATCCCCCACCCCTCTGCCCCTCCTGGTGGGTTATACCGTCCACACGGCCGCGCCGGGAGAGACGCTGGCAGAGGTAGCCGCGCAGTACGGCACCCTGGCCCCGGCCATCGCCTCGCTGAACCGCTTTTCGGTCGAGGCGCCGCTCAGCGCTGGCCAGCCACTGGTCGTCCCGCTCTATGCCGCCGCCCCGCCCTCCACCCCCTGGCCCGTCCAGGGCGTCGAGATGGCCCGCGGGCAGGCCGGCCGGCGGGTCGCCCTCACGTTGGATGCCGGGGCCTCGGCCGAGCCGGCCGCCGACATCCTGGATACCCTGCGGCAGTACGACGTACACATCACCTTTTTTCTGACAGGCAAATGGGCCGAGGAGAATCCTGATATCGTCCGGCGCATCGCCGCCGAAGGCCACGAGATCGGCAACCACAGCTACGGCCACCCCTACATGACCGGCCTGGCGGAAGAAGCCATCGTGGAGGAACTGCAGCGTACCGAGCAGATCATCCGCGACCTGGCCGGGCAGACGACCCATCCGCTCTTCCGCCCGCCCTATGGCGACCGCGACCAGGAACTCCTGGATACGCTGGGCCGGCTGGGCTACATCGGGATCTATTGGACCCTGGACAGCCTCGACTCGGTCGGCGAGCCCAAAACAGCCGACTTTCTCTTGCAGCGGGTCACACACCCCCCTGTCGACCTGGAGGGGGCCATCATCCTGATGCACGTGGGCAACCGCACCACCGCGGACGCGCTGCCGGCCATCCTGGAATGGTACCGCCAGGAGGGGTACCAGGTGGTCAAGGTGTCGGAAATCTTGCGGGCCCCCTAGCCTTTTCCCTCGCAGGTAAGAAAAGAATGGACCGTGATCTCCAGGTGCGTATCGCGCACCTCTACCCGCTCCAGATGAACATCTATGGCGATCGGGGCAACATCCTGGCCCTGGTCCAGCGCTGCCGCTGGCGAGGGATCGCCGTCCAGGTCGACGCCGTCGACGTGGGGCAGGCGTTTGATCCGCGTGCCTACGACCTGGCCTTTTTCGGCGGCGGGCAGGATTCGAACCAATCGCTCGTCGCCGCCGATTTCAGGCACAGCAAAGGGCCGGCCTTGCAGGAAGCGATTGAGGAGGGGCTGGCCGTCCTGGCCATCTGCGGCGGGTACCAGCTGATGGGGCACTACTTTCGCGCCCACACGGGCGAGGAACTGCCCGGTGTCAGCATCTTTGACGCCTGGACGATAGCCGGGGAGAAGCGCCTGATCGGCAACATCCTCATCGATTGGGAGAGTGCGCCGGCAGAGGCGCCGGCCCGTACGCTGGTGGGTTTTGAGAACCACAGCGGCCGCACCTACCTGGGGGCCGGCTGCCGGCCGCTGGGGCGCGTCCGCGTGGGGTACGGCAACAACGCCGAGGATCGGACCGAAGGCGCGGTCTACCGCAACGCCCACGGCTGCTATCTGCACGGCGCGCTCTTGCCCAAGAACCCCCACCTGGCCGATCACCTGCTCGGTGCGGCGCTGCGCCGGCGCTACGGCGAGGAGGCCCACCTCCCGCCGTTGGACGACGGGCTCGAATGGGCCGCGCACGCGGCGATGGTCGAGCGGTTGACGCCTCGTCGGTAGGGGCAGGCCTGCCATGTCGCGTCGCATCCTGATCGCCCTGATCGCGGCCAACGCCCTCCTCTTCCTGGGGGCGCTCGTCCTCCTGTACCTGGTCGTGCAGCCGGGCCCGCCGCCCGAACCCACGCCTACCGCCAGCCCCACGCTGACGCCAAGCGCCACGCCGCCGCCCACCGCGACCGCCACACCCACCCCATCGCCCAGTCCCACGCTCACCCCGACGCGGCGCCCGACGCGCACCCCGACGCCCACGCCAGTGCCGCGCGTTCTGGAGTATGGCACCTCGGTACACCTCTATGGGCAGAACCACGAGCGCGTCCTGACGCTGGCCCGGGAAGCCGGGTTCGGTTGGATCCGCCAGCAGGTCTGGTGGCGCCAGATCGAGCCGTGGAAGGGAACCTACTATTGGGGGGAACTCGACACGATCGTCGCCGACGCCAACGCCCAGGGGCTGCGGGTGCTCCTGGGCATCGTCCGCTCGCCCGAATGGGCCACCGGCGGCGGCTACGGACTGCCATACGACCCTACCGACCTGGGCGACTTTCTCTACGCCCTGGCCTCGCGCTACCGCGGTCAGGTGCATGCCTACGAGGTCTGGAACGAGCCCAACCTGGCGCACGAGAACGCCGGACGCGTCGCCGATCCGGGCGAGTACGTGCGGCTGCTGAGCGTCGCCTACCGCCGGATCAAGGAGGCCGACCCGGAGGCGCAGGTCGTCAGTGGGCCGCTGACCCCGACCGGCGTCACCCGCCCCTGGCTGTCGACCGATGACCTGGACTATCTCCGGGCGATGCTGGCCTATGAGGATGGGCTCTTCCTGGCCTCCTGCGACGCCGTGGGCGTCCACGCGGCCGGCACGCTGAATCCCCCGGACACCCTCTGGCCGGCCGCGCCGGGCCCTGGCCCCGGCTGGCTGGACCATCCGACCCACTACTTTCGGCACGTCGAGAATATCCACACCGTCCTGCGCGAGTTTGGCGCGCGCAAGCCGATCTGGATCAGCGAATTCGGCTGGGCCACGGCGAACTATACGTGGGGCTATGAGTATGGAAACTATAACTCGGAAGAGGACCAGGCCAGCTACATTGTGCGCGCGCTCGAGATCGTGGAAGAGGACTGGCCGTGGGTAGAAGGGGTGTTTCTTTGGAACCTCAACTTTGCCATGGTACGCGGGACGAGCCGGCACGAGCAGGGGGCCTTTGGTATCCTGTACAGCGACGGGAGCCCCCGGCCGGCCTACGAGGCGGTACGCGACCACCTGCGCCGGTGTCCGGCGCCGCCGCCGACGCCGCGAATCGGTGAGGCGCCCTGACCCCCGCTAGATGCGGTAGTGCCCCCGAATGATCCACTCAAAGAGCCGCTGCGGCAGGTAGGGCTTGAGGATGCCGGCCAGGAGCTCGGTAAGGGAGCCTACCGTGTAGCGCAGGCGGGGGGAGCGGCGGCGGATGATCCGTTCCAGGAGCCGGCCCAGCGCCTCGGGCGAGGAGCCGTGCAGCTCGTCGTGCTCGATGACCGCTAGCGCCCGTTCAAAGGCGGCGGCATAGGGCGAGCCCGCCCCGGAAGCCGCCGTGCGCTGCCGGCGGGCGGTAAAGTCGGTACGAAAGTCGGCCGGCTCCACAAGGACGACGTAGATGCCCCACGGGCGCACCTCCATGCGGAGCGCCTCCGAGAGACCCTCGACCGCGAACTTGGCCGCGCTGTAGAGCCCCTGGAAGGGCAGGGCAATAATCCCGCCGAGGGAGCTGACGTTGACGATCAGCCCGGAGCGCTGCGCGCGCATGATCGGCAGGGCGGCCTGACAGACGCGCAGGGTACCAAACAAGATCGTCTCCACCTGGGCGCGGGCCTCGGGCAGCGCGGTGTCCTCGATGGCGCCGCCAAAGCCAAAGCCGGCGTTGTTCACGACCACGTCCAGCCGGCCGGCCTGCCGCAGCACCTCGGCCACCCCCTGGCGCACGGAAATCTCGTCGTCCACATCCATCCGGATCCAGGTAAACGGCTCGCTGCCCTCGGGCTGCTCGCGGCGGCTCGTGCCAAAGACGCGATACCCCCGCTGCGCCAGGTGCCGCGCGCCGGCCAGGCCGAGGCCGGAGGAGGCGCCGGTAATGAGGATCGTCTTGTCCATGCTACGGCTCCCCGGCGTTCGGCCACCGCACCAGGGCGACGCCGGCCTCGGCAAGCATGTCGCGCGACAGCTCGTCCGGGTAAGGACCTTCGTAGACGATGCGCACAATCCCGGCGTTGATCAGCATCTTGGCGCAGAGGATGCAGGGTTGGGTCGTGCAGTAGAGGGTGGCGCCGGGCACGCGCACCCCGTGCACCGCCGCCTGGATGATGGCGTTCTGCTCGGCGTGGATGCCCCGGCAGAGCTCGGCGCGCTCGCCGGAGGGGACGTGGTTCTGTTCCCGCAGGCAGCCCACCTCGTCGCAGTGCGGCAGGCCGGCCGGCGTGCCGTTGTACCCGGTGCAGAGGATGTGCTTATCCTTGACCAGGATGGCCCCCACCTGCCGGCGCATGCAGGTGCCGCGCTTGGCCACTTCGCGGGTGATGTGCATGAAATAGTCGTCCCAGGAGGGGCGCATGGGCAACTCCTTGCGTCTGTTCATGTCGGCGTGACGAAACGTGATGCCCGGCTCACAAAGGTATCCGGCGCTAACGGATCAACATCGCATCGCCAAAGCTGTAGAACCGATAGCCCTGCGCGATAGCTTCCCGGTAGGCCGCCAGGATGCGCTCCCGGCCGGCCATGGCGCTCACCAGCATCAGCAGGGTGGAGCGCGGCAGGTGAAAGTTGGTGAGGAGGGTATCCACCACCCGCACAGGGGTGCCGGGAGTGATAAAGAGGCGGGTCCAGCCGTGGTACGGCCGGATCGGGCCCTCCTGCGCCGCCGTCTCCAGCGCGCGCACTGCCGTCGTACCCACGGCGACCACGCGCCGGCCGGCCCGGCGCGTCTCGGCCACCGCCTCCGCCACGGCGGCCGGCACCGCGCACCACTCGCTGTGCATCGTATGCGCGGAGGTGTCCTCCACCTCCACCGGGCGAAAGGTATCCAGCCCGATGTGCAGCGTAACAAAGGCAAAGCGCGCCCCCCGTTCGTGCAGCCGGCCGATGAGCTCGGGGGTAAAGTGTAGGCCGGCCGTCGGGGCCGCGACAGAGCCGGCCACACGCGCATAGATCGTCTGGTAGCGCTCGGGGTCGCCCAGCGGCTCGTGGATGTAGGGAGGCAGCGGCACCGCGCCCCGCCTTTCGAGCAGCGGCTCCACGGCCGCGGAAAAGGCGAGCACCCTGGTCCCATCCGCCCGCACCTCGGCCACCCGCGCGGAGACTCCTCCCTCCGCCGCGGGTTCCTCCTCCCCCACCGTCCCCAGGAGCAGCTCCGCCCCCTCCCGGAGGCGCTGGCCCCCGACCAGCGCCTCCCAGCGCTCCGGCGCCAGCGGGCGGAGCAGGAGCACTTCCACCCGGCCGCCGGTGCGCTTGCGTCCGTACAGCCGGGCGCGGATCACGCGGCTATCGTTGGCCACGAGCAGGTCGCCCGGCTCCAGGTAGCGCGGCAGGTCGCGAAAGCGCGCGTGTTCGATCGCTCCACTGGCCCGGTCGAGGACCAGCAGCCGCGAGGCGTCCCGCGGCTCGACGGGGTGCTGGGCGATCATCTCGGGCGGCAAGGTGTAATCAAAGTCGGCGACCCGCATCAGGCACCCCTATCAAAACTCCCGGGGCCATGACGACCCCGGGAGTGCGGTTGACGCGCCCTTACTGGACCCGCTCGCCCCAGGCCAGGTCCTTGTCCAGCCGGCGCAGCGTGCTTTGCATCAACTTGACGGTATTCTCGAAATCGTCCAGGCTGACAAAAGAGACCGGCGTGTGGATATAGCGCGCCGGCACCGCGACGGCTACGGCCGGCACGCCTTCGCGCACCATGTGGATGGCCCCGGCGTCGGTGCCGCCCAGGCCGGGCGCCTTGAATTGGCAGGGGATACCGGCCTCGGTCGCGGTGCGCACCAGCAGGTCCACGAGCCGGCGGTCGCAGATGAGCGAGCGGTCCATGGTGGTGATGGCGGGCCCGCGGCCCATCCGCGTCACCGGGGTGTAATCCTGCTTGCGCGGCAGGTCGTCGCAGATCGTGCCTTCCAGCGCGATGCCGATCTCGGGCTCGATGCTGTACGCGGCTACCCGCGCGCCGCGCGTCCCGACCTCTTCCTGCACGGTAAAGACGGCGACCAGTTCGATCGGGTAGTGCTCTTTGAGCAGCTCGACGAGCACAGCGCAGCCGATCCGGTCGTCAAAGGCCTTGCCCAGTGCGACGCGGTCCAGCAGCCGCCACTGCGTGGCAAAGGAGGCCACATCGCCCAGGCGCACCAGGCCGTCGGCCTCCTCCTTGCTCTTGGCGCCAATGTCGATGTACAGCTGGTCGACCTGCAGCACCTGGTCTTCCTCTTCCCGCTTGACCAGGTGGGCCGCCTTGATGCCGATGACGCCGGGGATAGCATCCTTGCCGACGAGGACGCGCTTGGCCGGCAGGACGCGGGGGTCGATCCCACCCACCGTGCGAAAGCGCAGCATGCCGTCTTTGCCGACCTGGATAACCATCAGGCCAACCTCGTCCATATGCGCGGCCACCATGACCCGGTGCGGCTTCTCCACCCCTTGGGCCCGGACCGTCGCGATCAGGTTGCCAATGTTGTCCACGCGGTACTCGTCCACATAGGGCCGGATCTCTTCGAGGATGATCTCCCGCACCGCATCTTCATTTCCCGAGACACCACGGGCGTTGGACAGTTTTTGCAGCAGCATAGCGATCGGTCTCCTTCCTACCGGGACAGGTCTACTTCGTCCAGGCGGGCGATGGTCAGCGCCATCAGCCGCCCGGTGCGGCGAACGTCCTGCAGGTCGATGGTCTCGACAGGGGCATGCATATAGCGTGTGGGGATGCCCAGGAGCCCCGTCGGCACGCCGCTGCGGGCCACCTGGATGCCCCAGGCATCGGTCCCGGTCGGGCCGGGCGCCGCCTCGACCTGGTAGGGGATCTCGTTGCGGCGGGCCGTCTCCACCAACGCCTCGTAGACCTTGGGGTGGATGTTGGGGCCCACCGTGATCGAGGGTCCCCGGCCCATCTCGACCGTCTCGGTGTCGGCCACGCCGGGGGTGTCGCCGTGGGTGACGTCGATAGCGATCGCCGCATCCGGAAAGAGGCCAAAGGCGCTGGTGATGGCGCCGCGAATCCCGACCTCTTCCTGAACGGTGGCCACGGCCAGGACATCCCACGTGTGGCGCATGTGGCTCAGCTCCTCCAGGCAGACGACGATAGAGGCCACCGCGGCGCGGTCGTCAAAAGCCTTGGCCGCGGCGCGGTCGTTGCGGAGGGCGGTGTAGGGGGCATGGAGGGTGATCAGGTCGCCGACGCGCACCTGGTCGGCGACAGCTTCCGGCAGCAGGCCGACGTCGACGAACAGCTCGTGCATGGGCGGCACCTTTTTGCGCTCTTCCGGAGAGAGGACGTGAGGTGGCCGGGAGCCCACGATGCCGGGCAGCGGCGTCTTCCCGTGGACGAGGACCTCTTGCCCCGGCAAGACCCGCACGTCGTAGCCGCCCACCTCGGTAAAGTGCAGAAAGCCCTTTTCGATCTGGGTGACGATAAGCCCAATCTCGTCCATGTGGCCGGCCAGCATCACCTTGTGGCGCGGCTCGGCGCCGGAGCCACGGCGCAGGCCGATCAGGTTGCCCATTACGTCGGTGCGCAACTCGTCCACGTGGGGCCGCATCGCGGCCGCCACCAGCTCGCGGACCTCTCCTTCGTACCCCGAGATCCCGCTCGCGTCACACAGTTCTTGCAGCAGCTTGCCCAGTTCCAAAGTCGGCCTCCTCTTGAATTCGCTAAGGCTGGGTCATTATAACACCGTTGAGCGCTTTTTTCAACTATTGTCACTATCTTTGCACTTTGGCTATGCCGCCAGGCGAGCGCAGAGTTGCCCGGCGGTGATACCCGACCGAAACTGGTCTTCGAGCCAGACCAGGAGATTGCGTTG
>Ga0302251_1000206_pt1 | contig 68865 bp, 69 predicted proteins | sample AAG_RA_Gln_MG_FD_193534 | JGI IMG/M metagenome (GOLD analysis project Ga0302251, IMG submission 193534) | Enriched activated sludge microbial communities from anaerobic digester in WTTP, New Holstein, Wisconsin, United States - AAG_RA_Gln | ecosystem: Engineered > Bioreactor > Anaerobic >... | reverse complement strand
GCTTGCAAAAAATTCATTAAAAAGCATCTGATCGAAAAAAAACTAGAAGAAATTATTGAAAAAAAACTAGACAAAGACCCAAAATCTTTTTTACAAGAAAAAACTCAAGAAATAGAAATGGCTACTCCTACTTACAAAGTAATTAAAGAAAGCGGACCTGACCATAAAAAAAGCTTTGTTGTTGGAGTTTTCATTAAAGACAATTTAATTGCTCAAGGCAAGGGTTCTTCTAAGCACGAAGCAGAGCTTGACGCTGCTGCTACTGCCTTAAAGATTAAAAACTGGAAAGGGGCTTGAAATTAATTCAATTTTAAGATATTATACCGCTATATGTTAATGATAAGATTATTCAAAATAGGCAAAAAGCAGCAGCCCTCCTATAAGGTGGTAGTTACTGATAAAAGAAACGCTCCGGCCAGAGGAAGGTTTGTTGAAGAAATCGGTACTTATAATCCTTTAACCAAAGAGGCGGCTTTTAAGAAAGAAAGAGTATTATACTGGATAGGAGCAGGAGCTCAAACCTCAGATACTGTCCACAATCTTTTAATTAAGCACAATATTATCCAAGGAGAAAAAAGAAAAGTGCATCTGAAGAAAAAGCCTGTTCAGGAAACCGAACCAGTTCAAGCAGTAGAAGAAAAACCAACTCAGGAAACTGAGCCAGTTCAAGTAGCTGAAGAGGGTCCTGCTTCTTGACAAACCATTTTTTGTTGTAAATAATGATTAAGGGGGTAGAATGAGTCGAGCTACCCGAAAAGGAAAGCATTTATTAAAAGTTTAATAAGAAAATATGGCAGAAGCACCACGAGATGTAGATTTTCTGGAATATGTTGTTAAAGCTTTAGTTGACCATCCAGAAGATGTTAAAGTTGACAGACAGGTTGATGAGATGGGGGTTTTGCTATCAGTAAGGGTTAACCCTGAGGACATGGGTCAGCTTATTGGAAAGCAAGGCTCTACAGCTAAGGCAATCAGAAATCTGATTCGCATTATCGGCTTAAAGAACCACGCTCGAGTCAATTTAAAGATTGAAGAGCCAGAAGGAGGTTCTCCTAGAAAGAAGAGCCAAGGCGAAGAAAAGACTTCCGAAACATCAACCGAGGATTTTGAGGATTTTAAAATCTAACAATCCTCGTTTACATTCAATAAAAACCGTGGTATTATAATCACGGTTTTTATTATGCAATTTGATATTATCACCATTTTTCCTCATATCTTTGATTCTTACCTTAAAGAATCATTAATTAAAAAAGCTTTGGATAAAAAGCTTTTAAAAATACGAATCCATAATCTGAGGAATTATTCTTCTGATAAAAGAAAAAAGGTTGACGATAGACCTTATGGCGGGGGATTAGGCATGGTAATGATGGTTGAACCAGTAGCCAGGGCTTTAAAAAAGATAAAAAAGAAAAATTCTCGGATTATTCTTTTTACTCCCAGGGGAAAGATTTTTAATCAAAAAAGGGCCAATCAATTAAAAAAATATGATCAGATTATTTTAATTTGCGGCAGATACGAAGGAATAGACGAGAGAGTAAAAAAATTAGCTGATGAAGAAATCTCTATTGGTGAATACGATTTAATGGGAGGAGAGCTTCCAGCCTTAGTGGTTATTGAAACAATCGCCCGGCTTATTCCTGGAGTTATCGGCAAAAAAGAATTACTGGAAGAAAGGGTAACTAAAGGCGGAGGGTTTATTGAATATCCTCAATATACTAGACCAGAAGTATTTAATAATTGGAAAGTGCCCAAAGTTCTCCTCTCAGGAGACCACAAAAAAATACAAGAGTGGAGAGATAAAAGAAAAAAGATTATTGAAAAATAATGAAAGATTTGATAAGATGCTTTATCGGGCAAGTACCAAAGTAGACAAACGGGCCTGACTGTAAATCAGGTGGCTTCGGCCTTCGGGGGTGCAAATCCCTCCTTGCCCACTTAACTGCCGATGTAGTTCAGTGGTAGAACATTCCCTTGGTAAGGGAAAGGTCGTGGGTTCAATTCTCACCATCGGCTCAGTAAGGAAGATAATAAAAATAAATATATGGCGACAACTAAAAAGAAAAAACCGATAAAACTTGTTTGCACCGTTTGCAAGAAATCAAATTACTTTACTCGCAAATCAAAGGGAGTGGAAGATAAAATTGAATTAAAGAAATTCTGCAAATACTGCAAAAAACATACTCTTCATAAAGAGGCCAAGAAATAAAGGCCTTAGGGGCGTAAGCTTAACGGCAAACTGCTTCTCTCCAAAAGAAGTCTTGAGGGTTCGAATCCTTCCGCCCCTGCCAAGTCAAGCATGGTTAAAACGCACGATTCGCGTTAATCATCAGTAACAAAATGGATCATCGAAAAATGAACTATTTTTATGATTTGATTTATGAGTTTATTTATCTTATAATAATCTAAAAGAAATATGGACTCTTTAATTTATCAATTACCTAAAATAGTAGACGAAGGAAAGAAGGAGGTCGAAAAGATATTAGAAAGAATTTCTAGTCTAAATAAATTATCATTACAGACAAATGAGTTAGTTTTACCTGCCAAAGATATTAATAATCTTTGGAGTGGTAGGGCTCCCCAACAAAAAGAATCAGATTGGATGAACCGTTTAATATACGGAGATAATTTGTTAGCCATGCAGGCCCTTTTGTCTGGAGACAAAGAAAGTGGTCTTCCATCAATGAGAGGAAAGATTGATTTAATATATATTGATCCTCCTTTTGATTCAAAAGCTGACTATAGAACTAAAGTAAGATTGCCTGGAGTAGACTTAGAACAAAAACCAACCGTTATAGAACAGTTTGCTTATTCTGATACATGGAAAGACGGAACAGCCTCTTATTTAAAAATGTTGTATCCTAGATTGGTATTAATGAAAGAATTGTTATCAGAAAAAGGATCAATATATGTGCATATTGATTGGCATGTTGGACATTATGTCAAAATTTTACTAGATGATATTTTTGGCAAAAATAATTTTAAAAACGAGATAATTTGGCATTATCGAAGATTTTCTCGAAGATCAAGTGATAGCTTTCCAAAATTACATGATACAATTTTTACCTACAGTAAGGGCGTAGCCACATATAATCCAATAGAAGATGAAGTTCGTTCAAGAGAAAGGTATGAAAAAGGATATCATGTGGTGGTTGATAACGGCGTTAAAAAACTTCTTATTTATAACGAAGAAAGAGCTAAAAGCTCTGGAGTTGATTTTTCAAAATATGAAAAAATAGCTTATGCTAATGTGACAAATACAACCATAGGTGATGTTTGGGAAATAGCAATTATTAATCCTCAAGCTAATGAAAGAGTAGATTATGGTACTCAGAAACCAGAAGCTCTTTTAGAAAGAATAATTAAAGCTTCTTCTAATGAGGGAGATATTGTTGCTGATTTTTTTGCTGGTTCAGGAACCACTGGTGCGGTAGCTGAAAGGCTTGGAAGAAAATGGATAATGTCTGATCTAGGTAAACCAGCTAATTTAATAATGAGAAAAAGATTAATTGATCAAAATGCTAATCCATTCTTATACCAATCTATAGGAGATTATCAAAAAGAGATTTTTTCTTCTTCTGGTCTTTATCGCAGAATCGGAGACTTGGCTAGTGTGGTTGTCCAGCTTTACGGAGCGATTCCTTTTACTGATGAACAGAATCCTAATAGGAATTTAGGGTATATTAAAGATGGTAAAACTTTAGTAATGGTTGATTCTCCAAATAAATTAACAGGATTGGCTACACTTAAAAAAGCAATAGAGTATAGGAATTCTTTTATGGGTGGGTGGAATAAGGTTATAGTTCTTGGTTGGAATTTTACTTATGATATTACAGAAGCTATACAATCTTTAAATGACAATAAGCTAGAAGTTTTAGTAATTCCACCTGATTTATTAGATCAACTTAAAACGAAATCTAGCTACAAAGAATTAATCGAGAAAAAAAAGATTAGATTTTCATCTTTACAATATTTAACAATTAAGCCGATAGTCGTAGAATCAATTTCGGAGACAGAAGAAAAATTAAAGATAGAATTAGGAGATTATGTTTTATTATCTCCTGATAATATACCCCTTGATGAAAAAGATAAAGACAAGCTTAAAGAAATAAGAGCCAAAGATCCATTATCTTTAATTGAATATTGGAGCATTGATCCTGATTATGACGGCGAGACTTTTCGTAGCAAGTGGCAAGATTATAGGGAGAATACAGAGAACGATAGTGATCCTTATCATGTTATTTCTAAAACATCATTAATAGTTTCAAAGAAAAAAGATAGAAGAGTTTGCGTTAAAGCCGTAGACGTTTTTGGTTTTGAAAGTATTGTAATAGAAAAGATATAAATTTATGCCATCTCCCACAAACATAGGAACAAGAAATATCCCATTAAAGATAGCAAAAGAATTAACAGATAAAGTTAATGATTCTTGGGATAGTGGAGAAATGCTTTCAAAAGTTTCTTTAATTACACAAGAATTATTAAAGTTTTGGTTTAAAGAGCCACACACCGAAACTAGATATATTAATTTTAATCAAGGCCAAAGACAAGCTATTTTAAATACTATATATTTACACGAAATTTTGGGCGTTAAATCAGTAAAAGATATTTATGAGAATATTAATCCAGAAATGCTTTTGGAGATTGACATAGTTGAATTAAAAAAAGAAAAATACGAAATACCAAAATATGCCATAAAAATGGCAACCGGAACCGGAAAAACATGGGTTATGCATGCCCTGCTTATTTGGCAATATCTTAATGCGAAATATGAGTTAGAAACAAGTGGGAAGTTTACTAAAAATTTTCTGCTGGTAGCTCCTGGAATTATTGTTTATGATCGTTTGCTTGACGCTTATATAGGGAAAGAAGACGTAAATCAAGAAAGACATTTTGAAGAATCTGATTTTTATAAATTTAAAGAATTGTTTGTACCTTCTCAATATAGAGATGATATTTTTGGATTTGTTCAAAATAGCGTTGCCAGAAAGCATGAGATAGGAAGTAAAATAACCGGAGAAGGATTAATAGCTATAGCTAATTGGCATTTATTTTTAGATAAAGAAGAAAAAGAAAATAATGAATTTCCGCTAGATGATCCTAGTTCAATTATTAAAAAATTAAGGCCCATTAGTCCTGGGATATCCTGTGGAAACACATTAGACTCTTTAGACACTAACTATTTAGGAGGCAAAGAGGTAGATTTTTTAGCTAATCTCAAAGATTTAATGGTGATAAATGATGAGGCTCATCACATTCATGAAAACAAAATATACGGAGAAGTCAAAGAGGTTGAATGGCAGAGAAGCTTGAATAAAATATCAAAAAATAAAGGGAATCAATTCATTCAAATTGATTTTTCAGCTACGCCTTACGATGTTACCGGTAGTGGACAGAAAAGAATTAAGCATTATTTTCCACACGTTATAGTAGATTTTGATCTAAAGGACGCTATTAGAAAAGGGTTAGTAAAAATTATTGCCATTGATAAAAGAAAAGAAATAACCGATATAACTTTGGGTTATAACGCCATAAGAGAGGGAAACAATGTTATAGGTTTATCAGATGGACAAAAATTGATGATTAGGGCTGGAATAAATAAATTAAAGATTTTAGAAAAAAACTTTATTGATTTTGCTAAAGATAAGAACGGTATCTCTGATAAACACCCCAAAATGCTTATTATGTGTGAAGATACTAAAGTTACTCCATTTGTAGTAGAATTTTTAAACGAAGAAGGGTGGTCAGACGAAGATGTTATAAGAGTTGATTCTGATCGAAAAGGAAATATATCCGAAGTAGAATGGTTAGAATTGAAGCAAAAACTATTTAACATAGACAAGCACGAAAAACCAAAAATCATTGTTTCGGTTTTAATGTTAAGAGAGGGATTTGATGTTAGTAATATTTGCGTTATTGTTCCCTTGCGATCTACTTCAGCCCCAATTTTATTAGAGCAAACTATTGGCCGCGGATTAAGACTAATGTGGCGTGAACCGGAATTTTTTGAAATTAAAGAAGAAAATTTAAGGAGATTATTGGTGGACAAGAAAGAACCAGAAAATTATATTGATTTGTTGACAATTATTGAACATCCTTCTTTTATTCAGTTTTATGAAAATTTATTAAAAGAAGGATTGATTAGTGAAATCGAAAAAAACCCTAAAGACAGAGAGGGTATTTTAGGAGACATTATTAAGATCGGACTGAAGAAGGATTATCAAAAGTACGATTTATACTGGCCGTCGATAATTAAAGACTCAGAGGAAGAAATAATTAGTGGTGATATTAATATTGATAAATTAGAACCATTTTCAGCTTATCATTTAGAAAATTTGCAGCAGTTTTTTAAAAAAGAAGGAGAGAGCTTTGTCTCGGAAGAATTAACTGTTAAAACAAGATTTGGAGAATATACAGTTAATGCTAATCTTTTTAGATCACAAAGCTACAATGAATATTTAGAAAAAATACTAAACGTTATCATTAATAGAATGGTAAAGGTTGGTAGTAGAAAAGTAAAATCTTTTCCGGTAATGCAAATTAATAATTTAGAGATAGTTAAGGCAATTGATAAATATATAAGAAATAAACTTTTTAACAAAACATTTGATCCTTTTGTCGATAATAACTGGAAAGTGCTTCTTCTAAAAAATGGTATCGTTACCCAGCATATTATTAAAGAAATTGGTAGATTGATTATGGATATGCAGAATCGTACAAATGTTAGTGAAGCAATTATTAAAAAAAGATATTTTTCAGAAATTTCCGAATTAAGGGTAAGAGAAAATTATTCTTTAGAAATAGAAAAAAGTATTTATGAAAGATTACCTTATCCATCAAACAGAGGGGGGCTAGAAAAAGTTTTAATGGAATATGCTGATTCCGACTCAAAAGTCGAATCAATCATGAAAATTAATGAATATTATCATAATTTTGCTAATATTATTTATATAAGAACAGACGGATTTTTATCATTTTATTATCCAGATTTTGTAATAAAAACAGCAAAAAATATTTATCTTATTGAAACAAAATCAGACAAAGATTTAAATGATCCTAACGTTAAACAAAAACAATTAGCAACATTGGATTGGGTTAAAAGAATAAACGAACTTAATTCAGAAGATAGAATGGATCGTAAGTGGGAATATGTTTTGCTTGGAGAAACTCATTTTTATAGTTTAAAAGATAATAATGCTTCTATGGATGAGATTTTACAATTAGCAAAAATAAACGAATCTAAGGTGTTTGGAAAATTAATTTAATACAGTTATTTTTCCATCTTTTAAAACTAACTTGTCTTTTAGACAAGATAAAAGTTCTCTTTTTTCTAAAATCGATTCTTCTCTTAATATATATTTGATGTAATTTCGAATATCTATATCATCGATTTCAATTTTTTCATTATTTTTCAAAACAAGCTTTCTCCTGTACAATATGCATTAAAACAATTAGAAACAGTTAAAACCCCTGAAAAGTGCAATTTAGGATGGGCTTATACAACATATTAATCATGTCTAATTTTAAAAATAAATACGTAAAACATAAATCCGCTGGAGGAATTATTTTGTATGGAAAAAAAGAATTATTTACTCCTTTATTAAAAAAGAAAAGTGGGGGATGGGTAATTCCTAAAGGACACATAGAAAAGGGAGAGACAGCGATAGATACGGCATTAAGAGAAATTAAGGAAGAATTAGGCTTTAAAAAAATTAATAAAATCAAAAAAATAGCTCAAATTGATACTATAAATTATAGTTTTAAAAAAAATAATATAAAAAACTCTAAAGAAGTAACTTTATTTACTTTTTATTCTCCTATAAATTATAAACTCAACCCCTTAAAAAAAGAGGGGTTTGTTGATGCAAAATGGATAAATGTAAATGATGCCATAAAATTATCTACTTATAAATCAGAAAAAATGGCCATTGAAAATTCTATCAATATTTTTAATTATTATAATTTAAAAAATTATTTAATAAACATTTTTAAAAAAGGTTTAAAAGATAATCTTATTGCAATAATTTTAACGGGAAGTTTACCCAATAAATACTTTAAAGGAGGATGGAGCGATGTCGATATTTTAATTATAGTCGACAAACTAGACATTTCGACAAAGCAAAAAATAGCTCAAATCAAAAAAAACTTAGAAAAAAAAGAGGGTAAGCATTTTGGCATTAATATAATAGATAAATTTAATGCAGTAAATCCAATAATGCCAAGTATTTCTTTAGATGGAAAAACATTACAAACTCTTTTAGAGGCGAAAAAATTTCCACAGAATATTATCTACAATAAAAATAATTTAAAATTATATTATCCTCAAAAAAAAAGACATCATCAAATTAATCAGACATGCTTCAAATAATTATCAATTTAATAACTAATGATGACACCTCTTTTTGAGGCGTTTTAATTTATAACACGATAAAAGAAAATAATTTAAAATCTGCGATTTTATTTGATTTTTTATAATAAAAAATCGTCGGCCGAAATAAAAAACGCGTTATTATGCCCTGCATAGGGTAACAATTACGACAATTTCTTATCTCAGCCCACAATTCAATAATTAAGGCTCAATGAGATTAAGATGCAATTAATAATATTAAATTTTAACTTTTACAATTTTATTGTATTATTTTGCTTATTTGGTGTCAATATTTTACCGTCTTGACCATATGATTAATAAAGAGTTACAATAAAATATAAATAACACTTAGGTCATTAAATGCCATACAGGGCATATCATAAGATAAATTAATATAAAATATGAAATGTCCTTATCCTATAAAATTTGAAAAAAGAAAGCCGGAGCAGTATTTAACAATTTCTTGCATAATATCAAATCCAGGCACAGTTAAAGAAATACAAGATGAATTATGGAATGAATTATTAAAAGAAAGAATAGAAGGCATTAAATTCATAGAAAATACAAAAGATTTATATCCAGACCCCAAACATAGAGAAAGTTTAGATAATTTTATAATATACAAATATCCAATAGAAAATGATAATAGGATTCATTTTTCTTTATTTGTAATCTTAACTAGGACTATCGATAATTATCTAGAATTTAATGATGAGGTTGTAGCTCTCAAGCAAAACGACTTTTTTAAAGATTTAAAAGAAGAAATTAAAAAATTAGCGAAAAAAATTTCATCTGACTCCAGTTTTATAAAAAAGGGACAAGTCAAAAGGATATATTTTCCGCATAAAATAGAGAATTCAATAGCTTTAAATGTTTATATGCCATGTAATTTTCAATATTTAAAAAACCTAGAGGGACAAATAAAGAACAAATTTAAAAAATATTCGCTTGAAGGAGAGGTTAAATTAAAAATGTATAATGAAGAATATTTTGCTATGAATTTAATCAGATTTATCCATAAGGACAAAAACGACTGCTTCAAAAATAGTTGTATTTATAAAAAAATAAAAGAAATTAATAAAAAATTAGAAGAAAGTCCTATTGATGTAGAATTTAAAGTTAGGCCGACTATTTCTGATCCATATTTATCAAATAAAGAACCGTTTCTTGATGAATAAATATACACACCTAAAATTAAAACAGGAATATGTCGACTTCTATGACCGATTGACGGTGAATTTTTGCAGGAAGAAAGAAAAAGAATTCGAAAAAATAAAAAGGGAGATAGGGGAGAATAAGAATAAACGGATTCCAGAAGAAAAAAGAAAAGAATATTTAGAGTTTTTAGATAAGTTTTTCAACTTGGCCATATATTGCGTTATTGGCGAACAATACGAAGAAAAAGAAAAGGAAATTAAAAAATGGATGGAAAGAGACCAAAAGAAAGATGAGAAGTTTGAAAAAGCTGAACCTCCATTAGGTATAAGGTGCTTAGTTTGCGGAAGCGAAATAGAGCCTAATTTCAAAGATCTATTCGGAAGGGGGAAAGAGTCATATTTATGTATGATTGTCCAAAAGGGTGCCACAGAAGGGCATTTTTTATTAGCGGAGAAGAATATATGCCAAAACATCTTGATGAAGATGTAGATATTTCTATTCCCGAAGAAAAACCTGATCCTGATTATCTTAAGGACAGGGAGAGATTCTACCTTTCGGAAGAGAAAGGAAAATCATATATGGAGGGACAAGAGAATTTAAAAGTAGCCACTGAACATATGAGAATGCTTGAAGAAAAGGAGAAAAACAAAGAGGCTTTATCAAAAATTCAGAAACTCACTGCTGCCGAGTTGGAAAAGTTTCTTATCCCAAGGTTGGGCAGACACGGATATATGGGACTGAAGTTCGGAGTGCCTGAAATAGGGAAGGATGTTTTTCTTCCTTTTACGGTCAATGATACAAATTTTCAAAGGAACGAGATGGAAAGCCGTTATGAGCTAAAAAGGCTTGTAAATAAGATATTAGAGGGTGTAAACTGAAGGCTAATGAGCGACGGCACCTCTTACCGTGTCGGAATACTATCGGGAAGACTAAGGGCTTACGAAAGAGACGAAGATTTATTAAAACTAATTAAAAAAAATTAGACATATAGAAAATATATTATTAACAATTTTATTTGTAATATTAATCATTTTGTGGGATGACGATAGAATTAAAATGCCAAATATGATAAAAAAATTACTAGCAAAAATAAAATATTATTATATAAAAGGATGCGAAGCTGAGTGCGTTTGTTATAATTGTGGAAGAGAAATTAAAAATACTAGTAACTCTTGCCCCGAATGCGGATATACGCAAAAAGATTATTACTTAAGGGTTAGAGGAGAATCTTATAATATTAAAAGGATAAGTATAACTATTTTTATTTTATTAATAATAATTCTTGCTTTTATTTTTAATGCCAACTCTATAAATTTGTTTTCTGAAAATGTTCTGTTTTGGTCATTTAGCACCATACTGCAAGCTTTTACTGGATTAATAGCATTTTTTGCAGCTGTGATTATATTCAGAATTCAAATTAATTCTTCAGAGTTAAGTAGTATAGCTGATAGACTTCGCCAGACCTTAACTTATTTTTTAAATGACGAACCTTATAGTCATTCTTTAAATTGGCTATTAAGAACTTCAAAAGATATTACGCCAGAAAAACATCCAGCTAGCAGAAAAGAAGCGCAAAATGTTCAAAATTTATACCAACGAGCTATTGTACTACAAAAAAGCACAGAATCTATCAAGAAAAATCTCAAAGAGTCTTTTTTAATAAACCTTATAGTTATTATATCTGCATTGATATTTTTAGTAGCTACAGAATATATTTATGATTGTCATCTTGATACAATAGCTATTATTTGGATAATTGCTTTCTGCATAGCTTCACTTCTTTCTGCCAAAAAATTGTTAGTACTAATTAGATAAATTAAATTGGATTAAAAATTATTTTATACTGTCTCATTTGTCTCATTTTGATCAGACCGAGACACCTCAAATCCATGAGTTATAAGATACCCAAAGAATCCTTACACGGCTTGAAGGGCAGGGGTTCCAGACTGAGATTGCCTGCTTCTAGAACTAACCATTATATTAAGTTTTGTTTTTAAGATAAGATAGGGATAAGATAATAAAAATATTATTATGAAACAAAAAGAAATCGGAAATATTAATGATTGTGATAGTCTAGAAGATAAGAAATTCACTAATTTTGAGTATATAAACGCTTGCCCAAGCGACAATTGTCCCTTAATTCCTATTTGCGGTGGGGGATGCAGATTCGAAGCTTATTTATCTACAGGAAGCTTTTCAAAACCTCATTGCCAAAAAAGAATATAGCCAATTGGATATTTTTTAATATCTTATTTTGTGTTATATTAAAATTAATATGAAATACATTCAAGACCTTTCTTGGTATAAACCCGATTATCTTAACTATAGTTGGCTCAAAAATGAATCTCCTCATTATGTTTTTCATTTTCAAAAAGAATCTTTAGCCGAAAAAGACCTTAAAGAAATTATTAAACTTAAAGAAGAGCATTATTTAAAAATACTTTCTTTTTTAGAATTAGATAATAACAGAAAGATTAATTATTACATGTATCCATCGATAAAAGAAAAGAGCTTATTGATGGGTGATGATAGTCCGGGAAATGCAATTTGGGAAGAACTTGAAATTGAAAATGAAAAATCTGATTCTAAAAAATTTGAAATTCATGTTATTTATAACGAAAAATGCAAATTTATAGGGGAACATGAAGACACACATCTACTATCGCTTCCGTGGGGATTATCCATTTACTTATTCTGCGAAGGCCTAGCCCAATATATGGAAGATAACTTTATGGGACAAGACCTACACCAGGCCAATAAACAACTAATCAAAGAAAATAAGCTTTATGACTTGGAATTTCTTTGCGCAAATAGTAATTGGAAAAGCGTTAAATCTGTAATAATCTACCCTCAAGTTGGCTCATTTTCTAAGTTTATTATAGAAAAATATGGTAAAAATAAATTCAAGGAATTATACCAAAATACATCAAGGCATTTTGAAATGTTAAAAAATTTATCTGAAATCGAAAAAATTTACGACAAAACCATCAACCAATTAGAACAAGAGTGGCTAAACTTTTTAAAATCATAAATTTTAAAACCTTTTTTGAACTGTTCCTTTTGTTTAATTTTGAGCAAGCCAAGACGCCCCAAAGAGCCCTTACGCGGCTTAAAGGGTAGAGGTTCCAGACCTACGCCTGCTTTAATACAAAAGAATGTCATTGCGGTACTCTTTTGTATTAAACTAGATGACGAGCAATAGGATTCGAAGGAGTAGGGCTGGCGAACCCGAGCCCGGCCTAAGAAATTTTCAACAGAAAATTACCGAAGGGCGAATCCTCCCCTCTGCTCACTACATTTTTATCAAGAGGCCTATCTAATTAGTCTTTAGTAAGATAAAAGAAGGAAAATCATTGATATAAACCCAATAATTAATATTACAATGCTTGTCATATAGTGACTTGCATTGCACATTAACAAAAAGAGGAAACAACTATGCACAACAAAAGACAAATTTTTATAGGAGCAGCTTGGCCATATGCTAACGGCTCCCTTCACCTTGGTCATGCATCAGCGCTTATTGGTTCAGACATACTAGCTCGTTATTTCCGTTTGCGTGGAGATGATGTCTTATTTGTTTCTGGTAGTGATTGTCATGGAACACCAATTGCTTTTGAGGCTGATCGTCAAGGAGTATCGCCCGCTGAAATCGCAGAAAAGTATCATAAAGAATTTACAGAAACCCTTATCGATGGACTTGGTTTTTCTTATGATATTTTTACAAAAACTACAACAGAAAATCATTACGAATTTGTACAAGAAATCTTTTTTGATTTGTACAAGAAAGGTTTTATTTACAGCAAAGAAACGGAACTTCCTTACTGTGAAAAATGTAACAAATTTTTACCAGATCGTTACATAGAGGGAGAGTGTCCTCATTGTCATTTTTCATCAGCGAGAGGTGACCAATGTGACGAATGTGGCAATCTTATTGATCCAAAACAATTAATCGAGCCAAAATGTAAAATCTGTAGTAGCGCCCCGATATGGAAAAATTCTGAGCATTTCTATCTTAAACTTTCAGTTTTTCAGAAAAAAATATTGGAATGGATCAAAAACAGCGAGGGATGGAGAAAAAATGCAAAAAATTTCTCTATTCATTTCGTGAGTGAGGGTTTGCAAGACAGAGCCATTACTAGGGATATTTCTTGGGGTGTGCCCATTCCTTTGCCAGGATATGAAAAAAATAAAAGCATTTATGTCTGGTTTGAGGCTGTTTGTGGTTATGTTTCAGCTTGCAAAGAAATATCTAAAAAAACTGGCAAAATTGATTTGTGGAAGGAATTTTGGCAAAACAAAAATGCAATTCACTATTATGTTCACGGAAAAGACAATATTCCGTTTCATACTATCATTTGGCCATCGATACTTTTTGCTCATGGCAATTTGCATCTGCCAGATCGAATTATTTCGTCAGAATATCTGACTCTTCAGAATAAACAGTTTTCTAAAAGTCGTCACTGGGCAGTTTGGCTTCCTGATTTTGTCAAGAATTATGACCCAGACACTTTGAGATACTATCTCATAGTTAATGGTCCAGAAACATCTGATTCAGATTTTTCTTGGGAAGAATATCAAAAGAAAACAAATACTGAACTAATTGGCCATTTTGGCAATTTGGTTAACAGAGTGTTTTCTTTTACAAACAAAAACTTCCCAGAAGGGTTAATTTTCCCAGAAGAACTTGATAAGGATGAGGCATCATTCTTGAGGGTAGCCGAAGAAACTTTTGAAAAAGTAGGGCAAGTGATTGAAGCAGGAAAATTCCATGAAGGATTAAATCTGATCTTTAAGCTGGTAGAACAAAGTAATCGCTACTTAAATGACACTAGTCCATGGACTGCCATTAAAACAGATCGTAAAAAGGCTGAAAGGTCTTTAGCTATAACAGGACACATTATTAAGTGTTTATCTATTTTGATTAACCCATACTTGCCAAAAACATCTCAAAAAATCAGTCTCGATATTGGCTTTGAGTTAAAGGAATGGAGTTATCCAAAACCTTCAATTCTAGTTGTTCACAATTTTTCAGGACCTTTATATAAAAAAATAGAGGATTCTCAAATAGAGCAAGAAAAACAAAAATTGCCTCAAGTGTCCAATCCTTGGAGCTTGTGATAATGGATGTGCAGCCGGAGGGTCGTCATCTAATCAAATCTTAGATCTTATCAATTATGATTTGATTAAGAAAAATCCTAAGATATTCATAGGTTATAGTGATATAACTACTCTTTTGTTAGCAATAAACAAAAAAGCAAGTCTAGTCACTTTTCATGGAACCAATCTCTGTAATTTGAAAAAACTAACTAAAGAATCACTAGTGTTTTTATTTGATATGCTGACAGGTAAAAGAGGAAAATACATCCTGCCTGATAAAATGGAAATTATAAAAAAGGGGGGGCTAAAGGAGTATTAATCAGCGGTAATATTCATTTAAGTAATTCGCTTTTGGGAACAAATTATGCTCCGATCTATAATAAGAAAATCTTGTTTTGGGAAGAAGTTGGGGAGTCTCCAGCTTCTTTGGATCAAAAACTTAATCAGTTTAAGTTGTCTGGAAACTTAAAAAATATCTCTGCTATGGTTATAGGAAACTTATCAGAATGCATAGATAAAAAATACAAAGAAGATAATCGACCCATAAATGATATTATTTTAGAGCTGACAAAAGGATATGATTTTCCTATTATTAAAGTTCCTTATTTTGGACACGATGTTTCTAACTTTTATGCTTTTCCGATAGGAGTTAATTCTGAGATAGATACTAAGACCAATGAGTTTATAATAACAGAAAGTCCCGTTTTATAATTACACCAAGATACATATCCCCTTGAACTGTCTCATTTGTCTCATTTTGATTAGACCGAGACACCTCAAACCCATGAACTACAAGACCCCCAAAGAACCCTTATACAGCCTGAAGGTTAGGGGTTCTAGACCAAGGCTGCCTGCTAACAAAAAGAAGGCTTAAGCCTTCTTTCTCTTCTTTGCGTTTTTTATCCTGACATTTTTAACCTTGCCTTCCAATCGAGAAGGGACGGTTAAGTGTCCTTCACGCCTTATTTCTATTTTTGTTTTTTTAACCATACCTTTATTCTGTTTTTATTTCTTGATTTTCATAATTCAACTCTCTAATCTGTTGCTTAATATCCTCAACAATATTATTAAGGTGAGCAGGGACAAACTTAATAGCTCCAGCGCATTCATGTCCTCCTCCTTCTACATGAGAATGAGGAACGTCTTTTTTGATTCTTTTTATCATTTTATCAATAGGTAAAATTGGTTTATTTGCTCTAACGATAATCATATCAGATAAATAGCCAATAGTTATCACTGGAAGCATTTCTCTGTCTATGACTGCTGTATCGTGAATCATGCTTACTACTTTTCCTGGAGCTGGATATTTAAACTTCATAGTATATTTTTCTAAATCAATAGTGGAAAAGATAACACCATTAATGTTCTGCGTTCTTAAATAGGGGAGAGTGCTTTCTAGTTGAGTCTGAACTCCTTTTCTCACTTCTTCGTTAATTATTTTCACCAACTCTTGATTATTATATAATTCTTCATAAATTCCTTTACCTGAATCAAACTTCAATTGATAAGCAATAAAATCAATAGCTGTTCCTATTTCTTCTAATTCTTTCTTGCTCTTTCCGCTTTTTTTAATATATTCTTCTGCTTCTTCAATAGTAGAACGGTCAGTTATTCCAGCCACAGCAGGCAAGCTAGGGTTGGAATAATCCTCACATATCCATCTAGCTAATTCATAAGCAAGCATGCCGGCACAAAACTGGCTGTCCAGTCCTTCAAGATAAGGATTAAGATGCAATGAAAGATAAGGGTCAACCGCTGTTTTCTTGTTTTGGATAATTACTGGATTATGATGGTCAATAACTATTGTCTCAAAGCCGATTGATTTCATTGTCCTTAAGCCGAAAATATCTTCTGGGGTAGAGCCATTGTCTAAAACAATAATCAAGGGTTGGCTTTGGCCATGCGGCTCCAGTACTTTTTTAATCAAAACTATATCTTTGAAAGCATCAATAATATCATAATAGGGAGCTCGGCTAGGTGACCTAAAAAGATTAAACTCAGGAGTAGCTCCTATCTTTTTCATTAAAATACGACAAGCACCTTCTATCGCTAAACCAGCATTGATGCCATCAGAATCAGAATGGTGCCTTATCATAATGGGCTGATTTTCAAAAACAGCTTTTCTAATTCTTTTGGCAATTTTTAAAAAATACGGCCTTAGTTTTTCCAGTTTTTCTGATTGAATAGTAAAAGAAGTATTTTGGGGTTCGCTGTTTTTATCAACAACTGAATTAAAGTCTTTGTTTGATTCTCTTATCTTTTCAATCTCTATTTGCATTTTTCCTCCTCTAACATTAGCAAACCCTTTTATTTCAATAACATCACCAACATTAAAATTAGAGTCTTTGATTACTGCGTCAGCCATATTATATCCATCGCTTACAGTAAAGATTACTGGACCAGGTTGAGCCTTTCTTAATATTTTTACAATTCCTGAAAAATTGTCTCCTCCTTTAAGAGAAGCCATATTTTTATTAACCTTTTTTTCAAAATCACGATTGTTGTTGTTCTTCATATTTTTAAACATTATCACAATTCTATTATTTTTCAAGATGGTGGTATAATATAATGCAAAGGTCGTTATCATATTAATCAAATCTAACTATGACTAAAGAAACTTTAATCATCAGCGGCTTAGTCTTGATTATTACCGGCTTACTCAGTTTAATACCTATTTACGCAAAATATGTTCAATCAAGCTGGTACGCTATCTTAGAATTAGTTATTGGTTTAATTGCTATTGGCATTGCTTCGATGGAAAAAGAATAAACTTTGACTTTTCTTTCCAATTATTATATATTTAAGCCAGCAACTTAAAAGGAGGGTTGCAGTAGTGTTAAAAGAAAACGAAGAGAAAATTAAAGAATTGATAGAAAAAAGAGTGTACTCAAAAGCAGCACTAGTATGCTTTTGCGTCGCTACGTCAAAAGAAATGAAAATACAAGTATTAAATGCTTGTAGAGAAAATGGAAAAATAGAAATTAGGGGAGACGATTTGTCTCTTTTGAGCGAAAAAGCTCTTAAAGCATTACTCTATTCCTGCACCACGCAAAATGAAAAAATTTCTCATTTCGTTGTTTACGCGAAAACCCCTCAACAAAAACTTTGGCGCTACGAAACGCCTTATTGGCCATCATAAAAGATGGCTTATCTTTTAAAAGGTGATATAATAAAAATAATGAAAAAAATAGCATTAATTATTGCTTCTAAAGATTTCCGCGATGAAGAATACTTTCAAACTAAAGAAGTTTTAGAACGTAAAGGATTTAAAATTAAAACCTTCAGCAATGAAAAAGGAATAGCTATAGGAAGATTTGGCGGAGAAGTTCAGGTAGATGATATAATTAACAACCTAAATGTTGATGATTTTGAAGCCGTGGTTTTTATCGGAGGAATGGGAGCAGTTCAATTCTTAGATGATGATACTTCTTACAAAATAGCCAGACAAACATTAGAAAAAGGAAGGGTCTTGGCTGCTATTTGCATTGCCCCTACTATTTTAGCTAAAGCTGGAGTTCTTCAGGGTAAAAAATGCACGGTTTGGTCTTCCAATATGGATAAATCAGCTATTAAAACCATTAAAGAAAATGGCGGGATTTACGAAGAGAAGAATGTGGTTATTGACGGAAATATAATTACAGCTGATAATTTTGAAGCTGCTCAATTGTTTGGTCAAAGCATTGCTGAGGCTTGCTTAAAATCTAGCTCTTGACAAAAAAATAATTATTGCTATACTTGCATCATAGTCCGCAGAAAGCAGGCAGTTAAGTCCTGCCGAGGATAAGCGTCTTTTATTCTGCGGCAATGCAGATTTTTTAATTTTAAAATATGGCTCTAACAAAAGAAAAAAAACAAAATATAGTGAGGGATTTGGAAGAAAAAATAGAAAAACAAAAGTCAATTGTTTTTATGGATTTTTCCGGAACTAAAGTTAAAAACTTAACCGGATTAAGAAAACAATTAAAAGAACAAAACAATGAGTTAAAGGTAGCTAAGAAAACATTGATGGATGTTGCTTTTAAAAACAAAAAGCTAGATATAGCGACAGAAAAGATGAGTGGAGAAATAAGCTTAGTATTTGGTTATGAAGACGAACTTTCACCAGCAAAAATAGTTTATCAATTTTTGAAAACTAATCCTAATGTTAAAATTGCAGGCGGATATATTGAAAACAGATTTTATGGTCCAGAAGATGTAATAAGGTTTGCTGAACTGCCCGGAAGAGAACAATTATTAGCCAATCTGGTAGGATCTCTTTCAGCGCCGATGTCAAACCTAGTTAGCGTCTTAAGTGGAAACTTAAGAAAACTAGTAATTGCCCTTTCCCAAATTAAAAAATAATAACAGCACGTAAATGGTTTTTAAGGATAAACAGCTTTTAAGAATCATTTAGTGTTAAATAAAATGGCAAAAAAAGAAGAAGTTGATGTTCCTGAAAAGTTTAAAAAAATAGTAGAGGAAATTGAAAAGATGTCTGTCTTGGATTTAGCTGAATTAGTTAAAATCTTAGAAGATAAATTTGGAGTTTCTGCTACTCCTCAGGTAACGGCAGTAGCTGCTGCTCCTGCAGGCGAAGCTCAGGCTGGAGCAGAAGAAAAAAGCTCCTACAATGTCATTTTAACCGCTATTGGCGACAGAAAAATTGATGTCATCAAAGTGGTAAGAGACACAACAGAAAAAGGATTAAAAGAAGCCAAAGACTTGGTAGATGCAGCCGTCACTGCTCCTCAAACAATCAAAGAAGATGTAAAGAAAGAGGACGCAGAAGAACTTAAAAAGAAGTTTACTGAAGCTGGGGCAACGGTAGAGCTGAAATAAAAAAACACCCCTTTAGAGGGGTGTTTTTCTTTACTTGCAAATATCTTCCGGTTGGTTCTGAGTTAAGTTGCAAATTAATTTAGTTAAATTTGCTTTTTCTTGATCCGCCCCCTCGTTTTCTCCTGAACCAAGACGATAATATTTACAACCCAACACTAGGGCAGGATAAGAGCCAGAACTAAACTTCTGAAAAATTTCTTTATCGTTGCTTGAATCAATGTTTTCGTGATAAGAAATTTTATCTCCAAACTTAGCTACCACTTCTTTAATAATTGGTTCTTCCCACAAACAATGAGGACAAGTAGACAAACCAAAGAAATAGATTATTGGTTTGCCGTTTTCTGAACAAACTTCAGCGTTGACAATTTCTTTAAAGTTTCCATCAGCATCGCTAATCTCATCGTTAAATAAATCAGAAATTTCATAGGGCTCGTTTGGGAAAATATATTTTCCATTAGAAGAAATATATGAAGGGAAAGTTGTACCGTTTACGTTGATATCAATTCTGTAATAAGGGGTAGCTTCTTCATAAACCTTTACTAGGGTAGCTGATGTTTCTCCTCCCAAAAGATAACCGTTAATAAATTTCATTGCTTTATCAACCGAAGCTTGAGGAATCTTACTATTTTCTTCTGTGTTTTTGCCTTGATAAATCATTACTGCTAGAACAATACAAACAATTAAAAGAACCAAGACAACTCCTTTCCAGAAGTTAAGGCTTGATAAAAAATTTGACTTTTTATTTTCTTCCATGTTTTTAATTAAATTATTGGTTTATCTTTAAAGCAAACGCAACCCTGCCAAAGCAGGGCTGCGTTTTTAAATTATTCTTCTTCCGTCTCATCATCGTCTTCATCCATATCCTCATCATCTTCTTCCGTGTCATCATCATCTTCTTTTGGAAAATCTTCTTCTTCCGGCTCATCTATACCTTCTTCCCAGTCTTCTCCTTCAAGTTTAATGTTTTCGTCTAAAGCCATGTTTAATATTTTAATTATATTACCGAAGGTTTATCTCTAATTTTATTTAGAGAACTCGACCTTTTTATTAAGATGCTCTTATTATAATGGTCAAAAAATTATTGTCAAGTGCTTTACAGCCACGTTAAGAGAAGGTATAATAAGAACAATGAATTTAACACTTCAATATCTTCAATGGCAATTTGTTGAAAGGCCCAAAGAAATTCTTAAAGCCATTAAAAACTTTCTCTCTTTCGGTGCTTATTTTTTCTCAATTAAGCAAACAATTGCTTCTCTTTTTGCCCCCTGGAAAAATATCACTTGGTCAGCGGGTAGGGGATTTGATATTCAAGCCATTCTAGAATCAGCTTTTTCCAACTTTATCTCCAGAATTATTGGTTTTATTCTAAGGATTTTTTTAATTGTTTTTTTTATTATTTATGAAGTATTGGTAATAATCTTTGGCATAATCTTCTTAGCTCTTTGGATATTATTACCTCTAATCATCATTATAATTTTCATTTCAGGAATAAAATATGTTTAATTTAAAAACAACAGACCAATACTATTTAATTAAAAAAGAAAGATATTTTTGGTTTTTAAAATGGATTGGGAGAATAAGCTCTGCTGGTTTTATTCTTTGCCTCATTAGTTTGGTTCTCCGCTATTTTAACAAAGCAGAAAATTTATCTGCCCTTCTAGGTTGGGAAATGATTTTCTTTAGCTTATTAATTTTATCCCAGCACCTTACTCTTTTTTATAATGATTGTAAAAAAATACGCCCTCAAAAAAGTCTTCAAGAGGCCTTGGAAAAAGGAACAAACTTAGCTCCTTTTCTCAATTTTAATAGCGCTAAATATGTGGCTAGGGCCTTAAAAAGAAATCAATTCCCTAGCGCCAGCATTCTTTTATATCATTTTCTTGATGAAAAGAATCCTAAAATAGTTTTCATTTTTTCCCGCTTATTAATAAATACCAAAAAACTAAAAACTGAAGTGCAAAAAATAATGAATAGTGGAACCCAAGAAGAATTTGAAAGTATTTTTCAAGAGGCAGCTGCTATTGCTCTAAAAAGAGGATACAATCTCATAAAAGAAGGGGATATTATTGCCGCTCTTTCTGAAAAAGAGCCTCTCTTCAGGCAGATATTAATTGACTTGGAGCTACAGAAAAAAGATATAGAGAACTTAAGCTGGTGGATAGAAGCAACTAATGAAAAAATAAAAAAAGCTAAATGCTTTTGGGATTACGAAAACCTTTTGAAATACGGTTCAATAGGAGGGGATTGGGCTTTTGGCTATACTGCCACCTTAGACAGATATTCAATAGACTGGACTAGAGAAATAGGAACGAGAGGCTTTGAAGAACTAATTGGTCATAAGGAAGAAATAGAAATGGTTGAAAACATTCTTTCTAGAAAAGGACCGAGGAACGCTCTTATTGTCGGCAACCCAGGAACAGGGAGAAACATTATTATCCACGCTGTTATCAAAAAAAGTTTAACTGGAAAATCAACTAAAGAGATTAACAGTAAAAGATTTGTTGAACTTGATTTAATTGCTTTGGCTGCTGATATTGAATCTTTTGAGCAAAGCGAAAAAGTAATTGCCACTTGTTTTAATGAAGCTCAAAGAGCGGGAAATGTAGTTTTGATTATCAATGATTTTCATAATTTCGTCGGAGGAGAGAAAAAAACTGGTTTGACTGATGTTTCTTCAATTATTCTTCCTTATCTAACCAATTCTGCTTTTCCTATGATTTGCGTAACCGATTACCAAGGATTTCACAAAAACATTGAGAAAAAAGTAGAATTAATAAAATTATTTGAAAAAGTAGAGGTTAGAGAATTAACTCCCGAAGAAACAATGCTCATAATCGAAGACAAGGTTTTCAGCTTAGAGCAGGAATATGATAAATTCATTTCCTATCCAGCCTTAAAAGAAATTATTCGCTTGTCAGAAAGATATATTCCTTACTCTTTTCCTCAAAAAGCTATTTCTCTTTTAAAAGATTCTTTTGCTTTTAGTAATAAATACACTGATAGCCGTATTATTCTAGCAGAACATATTGACCAAATTGTTGGAGCCAAAACTCAGATTCCTGTTGGTAAAATTAGAAGCAAGGAAAAAGAAATCCTCCTTAATTTAGAAAACATTTTAAAGAAAAGAATTGTCAGCCAAGAAGAAGCGATAAAAGAGGTGTCCGCTGCTTTAAGAAGAGCTCGTTCTGGAGTTCAAAACAGAAAAGGACCAATGGGCAGTTTTTTATTCTTAGGTCCTACTGGAGTAGGTAAAACTGAAACAGCCAAAGCTTTAGCTGAAGCCTATTTCGGTTCTGAAGAAAGAATGATTCGTTTGGACATGTCTGAATTTCAAAGAATAGATGATATTCCTCGTCTTATTGGCGGAGAAAATCAAGAAGGTATTCTTACCACCAAGGTAAAAGAAGACCCATTTTCCCTAGTTTTACTTGATGAAATTGAAAAAGCTCATCCCGATATTCTTAATCTTTTTCTTCAAGTTTTAGACGAAGGTTATCTTAATGATAATTTAGGGAGAAAAGTAAGCTTCAGCAATACAATTATTATTGCTACTTCCAACGCTGGTTATCAAATTATTCTTGAGGCCTTAAAGGAAAACAAAAAAATGGAAGAAGTCAAAAAAGAGCTTCTTGACTTTATTTTTAAAAACAGCATTTTCAGGCCAGAGTTTATTAATAGATTTGATGGAATTATTGTTTTTAAATCTTTGACTCAAGATGATTTAATAAAAATAGCGCAACTGCAGTTAGAAAAAATACAAAAAACTTTAACAGAAAAACATATTGAATTAACGATAACCGAAGAGTTAAAAAGAAAAATAGTTGAATTAAGCTTTAATCCAGTTTTTGGAGCTAGAGAAATAAAAAGAGAGATTCAAGACAAAGTGGAAAATGCTATTGCTAATGCTTTGCTGAGCGATAAGATAAAAAATGGGGATAAAATAAAAATAGACCCAGAAACCTTTGAAATAATTGTTTTGTAATCCATTTTGGGGATAAATTGTGGAAAACAGCCCTTTTCAAGGCTGTTTTTAAGTGGTTGACAAGTTTTTAGAGGTGGAATAAAATGGAGGCACAGTGTTGAAGAGTGGGGAAAAGTGTGGATAAATCATTTATTTTGTGGACAAATGATAATCGGACAATACAGCTACAATTTAGACCCAAAGAAAAGACTGACAATCCCAACTAAGTTTAGAGGAGTTTTAGGAGATGGAGCAGTATTAACGAGAGGTATTGACGGCTGTTTATTCCTTTATCCCCAAAAACAATGGAACGAACTAGCAGAAAAATTAAGCAAACTTCCTTTGTCTCAACCTAATGCTCGAAGTTTTGCCAGAGTAATGTTGGCCGGAGCAATGGATGTAAAGCTAGACAGCTTAGGAAGAATCCTTATTCCTGATTATTTAAAAGACTACGCCAAGTTAGATAAAAAAGTAGTCATTGCTGGCTTATGCGACAGAATTGAAATCTGGGACGAAAATAGATGGCAGAAATATGGTCAAACAACCGAAGACCAAGTAGGAGACATTGCCGAAGGATTAAAAGAGTTAGGGATATAATATGGTGCACACACCTGTCCTTTTGAAACAAACGATTGAATATCTTCAAGTTAAAGAAAATGAAAACTTCATTGATTGTACGTTAGACGGAGGTGGGCATACAAAAGAAATTCTAAAAAGAAACAAACCAAAAGGAAAAGTATTGGGAATAGAGATAGACGAAGAGCTCTTTAATAAAATAAAAGAGGAAAAAATTGAAAGATTGATTGCTGTAAATGACAGCTACAGCAATTTAAAGCGAATCGCCGAAAAGAACAATTTTACAAAGGTTTCTGGCATCTTGTTTGACCTAGGAATGTCTTCTTACCATATTGACCAAAGCAAAAGAGGATTTAGCTTCCAAAAGAATGAACCGCTTTTAATGAATTATTCCAAATCAGGAATTACTGCCGCAGAAATAGTCAATCAATATTCTTGGCAAGAGTTAGAAAGAATAATAAGAGAATATGGAGAAGAAAAGTTTGCCAAAAAGATTGCCCAGAAAATAGTAGAAGAAAGACCAGTTGAAACTACTTTCCAGTTAATAGAAGTTATTAAAAAAGCCACACCTAGCTATTATCATCAAGGAAAAAATCATTTTGCTGCCAAAACATTTCAGGCCTTACGAATAGAGGCCAACCAAGAACTTGAAAATCTGAAAAAAGCTTTGCCGCAAGCATTAGACCTGTTAGAAGAGGGGGGAAGGTTAGTAGCCATTTCCTTCCACTCTCTAGAAGACAGAATCATTAAAAACTTTTTTAAGGAAAATAGTCTTGAATTATTAACTAAAAAGCCGGTCTTGCCTGACGAGGAAGAAATCAAATTCAATCCTCGGGCAAAATCAGCCAAATTAAGAGCAGCCAAAAAATTATGAACAAGAAAAAAAGCAAAAACATATTATTCATTACTTTAGTTTCCTTTCTTTTGGTTGTTTATTTAATTCAAGTAGTTAAGTTAGGAGAAATAAACTTTTTATTAGGAAAAGAAGAGAAAAAGGTTGCTCTGCTTAATGATGAAACTGCTAACTTAAAAGTAACTGTTTCCCAAAAAGGCAATTTAAACAAACTAGAAGATAAAATTCAAGAATTGGGCTACGCAAAGATAAACAAAATAGATTATTTAACTGTTTCCTCTTCTTCGGTGGCAGTAAAAGATTAATCTTATGACCAAAGAGGGGAGAATAAATTTTGTTCTCTTTTTAATCTTCTTAGCGGGAGGAATAATTGTCTCCCGTCTTTTTTATTTACAAATTTGTCAAGGCGACTTTTACAAAGCTCAAGCCAAAGGTCAGCAAAACTTTCTTTCCGAAACAGAAGGGAACAGGGGAGGAGTATATTTTAAAGGAGGGGAGATTCTAGCCATAACCAAAAATGCTCCCTATCTTTTTGTCTCTCCAGAAGAAATTAAAGAAAAAGAAAAAACAGCTGAAGCTTTAGCTGCAGTTATCAATCAAGATAAAGATGACTTGTTAAGAAAACTCAATGTCCCTGGCAGTTTGTATGAAGAGGTATTAAAAGAAATGGACGATGAATTAACTCAAAAAGTTGAAAGCCTTAATCTTCCCGGTGTTTATATCAGCTATAAGAAAAAAAGATATTATCCTAATGATGAAATAGCCTCTCAAGTAATTGGTTTTGTTAACGAAGAAGGAGTTGGCCAATATGGATTAGAAGAATACTATCAGAACGAATTAAGCGGAAAGAAAAAAACTCAAAAGAAAACATTTAATCCTTGGCATTTTGTTTCCTCGTCATCAGAGGATGATTCTTTAAATGGCGCTTCTCTTGATTTGACTATTGACTATAATATTCAATTTATGGCTGAAAAAATACTTAAGAAGGGAGTAGAAGAGTATCAAGCTCAGGGAGGAGAAATAATTGTTATGAATCCTCAAAATGGAGAAATAATTGCCATGGCTCAAGTTCCTAATTTCAATCCCAATAATTACAAAAATGAAAACTATTCTCTTTTTCAAAACAGCGCTATTCAAAAATTGTTTGAACCCGGCTCTATTTTCAAACCCATCACCATGTCTGCTGCTTTAAACGAGGGATTGGTTGCTCCAGATACTATTTTTGAAGATTACAAAGGATATGTTCAGTATGGCAAGTACCGAGTATCTAACTTTTCTGATAAAGCTTGGGGAGCAACTACTATGACTCAGATTCTAGAAAAATCAATTAACACTGGAATTATTTATGTAGAAAGCCTAGTTGGTCATACCAAATTCTTGGAATACTTAGACAAATACGGCTTTTTCAAAAAAACCGGAATTGATTTAGCAGGAGAAATTGCTTCAGGAAACAACGAGATCAAAAAAGCTCTTCAGCAAAATATAGAAGTCAATTTTGCCAACGCTTCTTTTGGTCAAGGGGTCAATATCACTCCCTTGCAAATCACTACTGCTTTTTGCACTATTGCTAATGGCGGAACCATGGTTAAACCTCATGTTGTGAAAAAGATAAATGGTCAAGAGCAAGAAATAGAAACTTTGGAAAGAGTAATTACTCTTGACACTAGTTTAAAACTGAAAAAAATGCTGATTAATGTTGTAGAGAATGGATTCGGTCATTTAGGAAAAGTTGATGGCTACTATATTGCCGGAAAAACAGGAACATCGCAGATTCCCTGGTCTTCTTTAGAAATAAGCAAATCAGGTTATTCAGACCAAACCTGGCAATCCTTTATGGGGTTTGCTCCTGCTCTTGACCCCAAGTTTGTAGCTTTGGTAAAATTAAACAATCCTCAAGTAAAAACATCTGAATATTCAGCTGCTCCTCTTTTCCATGATTTAGCTGAATATATTCTTGATTACTGGCAGATTCCTCCTGATTATGAATTGGACAAAACAGAATAATATGATAACATATTTTTCAAGGCCCTATCGTCTAGCGGCTTAGGACACTAGGTTCTCAGCCTAGGAACACCGGTCCAAATCCGGTTGGGGCCACTTTATTTATGGCAACACTAATTTATTCTTTTATTTTTATTGCTTCCTGCTTTCTTTTTTTTATTTCTGGCGAGCTTATTGTTGAAAGTTTAATAAAAATTGCCAAGTTTTTAGGATGGAAAGAATTTGCCCTTTCTTTTATCATTATGTCTATCGTGGCTTCTTTCCCCAATCTTTTTGTAGGCATTTTTTCAGCCATTAATAATATACCTGAGCTTTCTTTTGGAGACGTTATTGGAGGAAATGTAATTGACCTTACTTTATCTGTTGCCCTAGCTGCTCTTTTTTCTCAAAAAGGCATACCAGCTAAAAGCAAAACCGTGCATACCACTCTTTTTTTTACTATTATTGCTGCTGTTATGCCCCTGCTTTTAATCCATGATGGCATACTTTCCAGAGGAGATGGAATTATTCTTATCTCTCTCTTTTTTCTTTACATTTTCTGGCTTTTCTCCAAAAAAGAAAGATTTACTAAAACTTGTGGAGATGAAGAAGATATTAAAAACTTTAAAGCCTCTTTCTTTGGCGTGTTTAAGATATTATTAGCAATTATCTTTTTTATCTTTGCTTCTCAGGGAATTGTAAACTCGGCCAATTATTTTGCTGAAACATTTCATTGGCCAGTTCTTTTAATCGGTCTTTTTATCGTTGGCTTGGGCAATTGTTTGCCTGAGATATTCTTTGCTGTTAGCGCAGCTAAAAAAGAAAATACATGGCTGGTTCTAGGAGATTTAATGGGGGCAGTAGTTATGCCCGCCACTTTGGTTTTAGGAATAGTTTTCTTAATTTCTCCTATTAAAATAGCAGATATGGCTTCCTTAACTGTAGCTAGAGTATTTATGTTCTTAAGCGTATTCTTCTTTTTTTTCTTTATCAAAAATGATGATAAAATAACTAAAAAGGAAGCGGCTCTTCTTTTGTTCGTTTACATTTTCTTTATCATTTCTGAAATCTTTGTTTAGTGTTGACAAATAATTTATATTATGTTATGCTTACAGCAGTACATTTAAAGGAGAATGAAATGAAAGAAAAGAAAGAGGAAGTTTCTCTAGAAGGGACTATAAAAAAGTCTCTATTAGAGGGGGACAGAAAGGAAACAAAGAAGCTTGTAAAAGAAATTGATGAAATGTTAAGAGGGCCATAAAGCCCTTTTTCTACTATTAACATTGACTAAAATATAATAAAATGATATATAAATAACATTATGTTAGCTATAATTAAAACAGGAGGAAAACAATACAAGGTCTCAGAAGGAGACAAAATAAAGATTGAGAAAAAAGAAGGGGACGAAATCGTCTTCAAGGAAGTTCTTTTATTAAATGACGGCAAGAAAACAATTATTGGCCAGCCTTTTGTAGAAGGAGCTGAAGTTAAGGCTCGCGTCCTCAAACAAGGCAGAAGCCCCAAGGTTACTATTTTCAAATACAAACCCAAGAAAAGATATAAAGTAAAAAAAGGCCACCGTCAGCCTTTTACCGAAATTGAGATAATAGAAATTAAAGCTTAAAAAGCAATTTCTCCTTCTTCAAACTCAAGGCCAGTTTCCAGGTTTCGGAAACTGGCTCTTTGTTTATCAAAGAAGAGCTCAATTTTCCCCACTGGACCATTTCTATGCTTGGCGATAATAATATCAGCCATGCCTTTTCTTGGAGTATCTTCATGATATACATCTTCACGATAAATAAACAAAACAACATCAGCATCTTGTTCCAAACTTCCGCTTTCTCTCAAGTCAGACAAACGAGGAATCTTCGGAGTTCTTTGCTCAACTGCTCTAGATAATTGAGATAAAGCTAAAACCGGAACATTAAGCTCCCTAGCTAATCCTTTAAGCTGGCGGGATATTTCTGTAATTTGTTGAACCGTATTAGTAATCTTAGTAGAGGGCTCAATCAATTGAAGATAATCAATAATTATTAAACCTAATCCTTGGCTAGCCTGAAGTCTTCTGGCCATGGCTCTCATTTGCAACACAGTACAGCTAGCCGCATCGTCAATATATATTGGCGCCTCAGAAAGAGTTCCTAGGGCATGCTGAATGCAAACAAAGTCATTGTCTTCTCCTTCAGAGGAAAGTAATCCTTGCCTTATCTTCCAAGAATCAATGTTTGATTCAGCGCTGATTAAACGGTCAATCAACTGGTCTTTGGACATTTCCAAAGAAAATATACCAACTGGTTTCTTTTCTTTCAAAGCCACATTTCTAGCGATATCTAAGGCTAAACTGCTTTTCCCCATTGAAGGCCTGGCTGCTAAAATAATTAAATCAGAGTTCTGCAATCCAGACAAAATAGTATCTAATCCCTTAAATCCAGTAGAAATCCCTCTGAGCGCTCCTTTATGTTTGGAAATGCGGTCAATTCTTTCAAAAGCTTCTTCTAGATAAGGCCTAATAGGTAAAAATGTTTGAGAAAGATTCTTTTGAGTAATGCTGAAAATTCTTTTTTCAGCGCCATCTAAAAGCTCATCAGCATCTTCTTCCTCTTCATAACCCATAAGAGCTATTTCTTCTCCTGCTTGAATTAAATCTCTTAAAATTCTTTTCTTTTGCACAATTCTGGCATAAGTGGAAACATGACTAGCCGTAGGCACAGTATTAGCCAATTCTGTTAGATAGGCAATGCCACCGATCTCTTCTAATTTATCTTTTTCTCTTAAACGGGAAGCAACAGAGATTAAATCAATCGGCTCTCCTTTAGAAAAGAGGTCCTCAATAGCTTGGTAAATATCTTGGTGTATTTTCTTGTAAAAATCGTCTGCATGAAGAAAATCAGCAACCTTAACAATCGCATCCTTGTCCAGCATTAAAGAGCCAAGAAGGCTTTTTTCTGCTTCAATATCTTGCGGAGGTAACTTTGTCCCCAATTTTTCAATTGAAAAATCTTGAGCCATTGGGTATAATATATCAATTAAAAATATAAACGTCAATTGCTATTATGAAAGTCTGTTTTGTCACTTCTCATACCTTTTCCCAACCCGGAGGAGTAAAAAATCACATTTTAGAACTAAGCCAAGAGTTTAAAAGAAGGGGAATTGAGGTAAAAATAATTGTTCCAAGGAGAAAAAAAGAAGAAGATTATGGGCCAGAAGTTATTCTCTTAGGAAAATCTCTTCCTTTTTATACTGGCGGTTCTCAAGGAGACCTTTGCTTTACTTTTCATCCTAAAGAAATAAAGAAATTCATGGAAAAAGAAAAGTTTGATATTGTCCATTTCCATAATTTTGTCATACCTTTTTCTTGGCAGATACTAAACCGCTCTAAAAGCATTAATGTTTTAACCTTTCATTCCAATTTAGAAGCTATCCCTTTATTAAAACTAATTTTACCTGTTTTTTCCTTTTGTTTGAACAAATTAGATGGAATTATCGGCGTTTCTTCTTTAACTTTGGATTATTTTCCTCATTTCAAAGGGAAAAAAGCATTAATTCCCAATGGCATTAATTTAAAAGAGTTTAATCCTAACAACCCGCTAATTGAAAAATACAAAGACGGAAAAATCAACATTCTTTTCGTGGGAAGAATTGAAGAAAGAAAAGGTTTAATTTACTTGCTTCAAGCATTTAAAATAATAAAAGAGAAACAAGAGAATACAAGATTGATTGTTGTGGGGGACGGACCTCTTAAAAAGAATTGCCAAGATTTTGTTTTAGAAAATAAAATAAAAGATGTTGTTTTTGAAGGTCAAGTTACAGGAGAAGAAGTTACGAGATATTTTAATACTTGCGATATTTTTGTCAGCCCAGCTCCTTTTGGCGAAAGTTTTGGCATTGTTTTATTGGAGGCCATGGCTTCAAAAAAACCAATAGTCGGTTTTGCTAATAAAGGATATTTGGAACTGCTTAAAGGAACAATGGGCGAACAATTTTTAGTTGAACCCAAAAACATTGAAGCTTTAGCTCAAAAAATTGAAGAATTAATAATTGATGAAAAATTAAGAGAAAGAATGGGGGAGTGGGGCTTAGAACATGCTCAAAAATATTCTTGGGAAAAAGTAGCTGACCAGATTCTTGATTTTTATCAAAGCTTAAGTTGACAACAAACCAATTTTTTGTTATTTTTTAAAAAGTCCTTTAAAAAGGAGGATGGAAATGAACCAGAAAGAAGAAGTTGCTGAAATTGTAACTAGAGTAGAAGGAGAGATTATAGAATTGGCTAAGGAAAAAGCTCAAAAGAGAGGAATTAGCCCAAAGAAAATACTACGGATTGAGGCCGGCGTCGAAAACGGCAAAAAGAAAATTTACATTAAAGTTTGCGAGAGAAAACCAAAAGCAAAAAAAGGTTTTCGAGAATTTGAATTTTTTGCCAAAGTTTGGGATGAAAAATGTTTTTATCCTTTGTACATAAGAGTAGCCTATTAAAGAGGCCTCTTTTTTATTATCGTCCTTTCTCCAGAATCCTCAATTAACCAGCCCATTTCTTCTATTGCTTTTCTTGATTCGTCAGCTTTTTCCCATTCTTTTTCCTTTCTTTGTCCTTCTCTTAATTTTATCAGTTCTCTCACTTTTTCCGGAAGAATACTAATATCACTAGTCCAAACAGGAACACCGTTTTCATTAATTGTCTTGATAATATATTTAGAATCCTCTTTTTTAATTGAAACCAAGGAAAGGTTTAAGCCAAAAATCTTATCAAAGTTCAAAAGAAGTTCACGCTTATCTTTATTACTTAGCTCCTTGTCTTTAAGCATGTTCCAGGTTAAGGCTAAGCATTGAGGAAGGTTTAAATCATCATTCAAAAAACTAAAAAACTTTTTTTGATAATCTTCTCTCTTTGCTTCATTTTCCTTTTGTTTATCTTCTTTGAGCTCAAACATTTTATCATAAAGCTTATTCAAACTAATAGCAGCAAAATCAATACTTTCATCGCTAAAAATCAACTTAGAACGATAATGAACTCCCAAGCATAAATATCTAAAAGCCAAAGGATTAATTCCTTTTTCAATTAAATTGCCCAAGGTAATAATATTGCCTAAAGATTTGCTCATCTTTCCTCCTTTTAAGGTTAGAAACTCTCCATGAAGCCAGAAGTTAGCTAGAATCTTGCCAAAAGCTGCTTCTGCTTGAGCAATTTCATTAGTGTGGTGGATAGGAATATGGTCAACTGCTCCGCAATGAATATCAAAAGGAACGCCTAACTCCTTACTGCTCATTACTACGCATTCGGTATGCCAGCCAGGAAATCCTACTCCCCAGGGAGAATCCCACTCCATTTGTCTTTTTTCATTTTTAGGACTGAACTTCCATAAAGCAAAATCAGTTTTGTTTCTTTTTTCTTTAACTTCTTTAATCCTTGCCTTCAATTCTTTCTTTTCTTTTGGCCCCCATAATCTGCCGTATTTTTCCAGCTTAGAAGTATCAAAATATACTCCATCATTGATAATATAGGTAAATCCTTTTTCTTCTAGTTTTTTGATAAAGTTTATCTGTTCTTGAATAGTATCAGTAGCCTTTATCCAAACATTAGGCTCTTTAATGTTTAATGCCTTCAAATCTTTTTTAAATTGAACAGTGTAAAACTCAGCAATGTCCCAAACTGTTTTCCTTTCTTTTTTAGCTCCTTTTTCCAGCTTGTCTTCTCCGCTGTCTGAATCAGAAGTCAAATGCCCCACGTCTGTTATATTCATCACCTGCCTTACTTTGTATCCATTGTATTCCAACGTTCTCTTTAAAAAATCTTCAAAAAGATAGGTTCGTAGATTACCGATATGAGCATACCAATAAACAGTAGGGCCGCAAGCATACATTCCTACTTTTTTATCTTTTATTGGTTTAAAATCTTCTTTTTTTCTATTAAGAGTATTGTATAGTTTAATCATTTTTTCATTATACCAAACCAAAATTAATAATACAAATAGCGCTCTCCTCGGTCAGGAAAAATAGTAACAATGATTGCTTGAGGATTGTTTTTAGCTATTTCTTTGGAAACAAAAAGGGCTGCTCCAGAGCTTGGACCAACCAAAATTCCTTTGCTTTTAGCTAAATTATCTACTGCTTCCTTAGCCTTTTCTCCTTCTAAATCATAAATCTCATCAATTAAATCCAAATCAAGTATTGGAGGAACAAACCCTTCCTTTAAAGACCTTAAACCTTCAATTGTATCTCCTAACTTTGGCTGGACTCCAATAACTTTTAATTTTTTATATCTTTGTTTCAGTTTTCTGCCAATGCCAGTAATAGTTCCTCCTGTACCAATACCAGCAACAAAAAAATCAATCTTTTTACCCTTAAGCTGTTTTAATATCTCTTCCGCTGTTCCTTTGTAATGAGCCAGAGGATTCATCTGGTTTTCGTACTGATTAAGAAAAACAATTCTCTCTCCCTGCTTTATTCTTTTTTTAATATCTTCTATCACGTCTTTTCTGAATCTAATATTTTCAATCAGAATTGCTTCTCCGCCAAAAGCTTTAATCATTTTAATCTTTTCCGGACTAGTATTTTCAGGCATCAAAAGACTAACTTTATATCCTTTCATTGCTCCCACCATGGCTAAGGCTACTCCAGTATTGCCACTCGTTGGCTCAACAATAGTATCTCCCTTCTTCAGAATTCCTTTTTTTTCTGCCTCTGAAATCATATTTAAAACAATCCTATCTTTAATAGAGCCACCAGGGTTGAATCCTTCGACCTTGGCAAAAATATTCTTTTCCACCTCAATTAAAGGAGTATTACCAATAAAATCAAGAATGTTTTTTGTTTTCATAATAAAGAAAAATCCCTTATCAAGAGATTAATTTTATTCAATTGCCTTTAAGAAAAACAAAACTAATCTCTTAGCTTAAAGCAACAAATACAGCAACAAGTATTAATTCTGTTTTTCATGATGATTTATTGTATAATAAACAAGCTTATTTTGTCAAATGTTGACAAACTTAAAAATGCGTTCTACAATACAGTTACCCAGCACCTTTAAAACTTTATATAAGTTGTGTTGGGAATTGTCCTCCTACCTGTCAAATAAAATATGAGCTTCGGCTCTTTTTTTTATTGCTTTTTTCGCTTAAAAGAGTATAATACAAAAATATGCAAAACCTAGTATTGTACCGAAAATACAGACCACAAACCTTTAAAGAATTTTTTGGCCAAGAACAGGTAGTTAAGACCATAATGAATGAGATTGAATCAGGAAATATTTCCCACGCCTATTTATTCGCTGGTCACCGAGGGACAGGAAAGACTACTTTAGCCAGATTGTTTGCCAAAGCCATAAATTGCCAAAACAGAAAAGGAGCAGAACCTTGCAATAAATGTCCTGCTTGCATGGAAATAAATCAAGGTAGGGCAATTGATTTAATTGAGATTGATGCTGCTTCTAACCGAGGAATTGACGAAATTAGAAGCATCAGAGAAGGAATAAAATTCGCCCCTGCTTTCCTTAAATACAAAGTTTTGATTTTAGATGAAGCCCACCAGTTGTCTAAAGACGCTGCCAATGCTCTTTTAAAGATATTAGAAGAACCACCTTCTTATGCTGTTTTTATCTTAGCCACAACCGAAGCGCATAAAATGATTCCTACTATTGCTTCCCGTTGTCAGAGATTTGATTTTCATAAACTTTCTTTTGAAGAAATGATTAAAAAATTGGAGTGGGTTTGCAAAAGCGAAGGAATAGACATTGAAAAAGAAGCTCTAGCCCTTATTATCTCTTCTGCTGACGGCTCTTTAAGAGACGCTGAAGGAAAACTTAACCAAATTCTTAATTTTCTTCCTAAGGGAAAGATAAAAACAGAAGATATTAAAGGAATATTAGGTTTGGTAGACACCAGCTTGCCGAGAGAACTTACTGAAATAATAATCAAAAAAGATAAAGCTGCAACTTTAAAGTTTATCAATGATAAAATCGGAGAGGGGATTGACTTGCAGGAATTTATTAAATCCTTTATTGACTATCTAAGAAAACTATTGATGCTAAAGATAGATTCTCAGTTGATTGATGTTTTACTGCCTGGAGAAACAAAAGAGGTTAAAGAAACAGCAATTAAGCAAGCCAAAGAGTTAAAGGAAGAGGGACTGAGAAAAATGCTAGACCTCCTTTTGGAAGCTGAAAACAAAACAAAATATTCTTCTATTCAGCAATTACCGCTAGAGTTAGCTTTAATTGAAGCGATAGAAGAAAATTAATTATTGCGGGATCGTCTAATGGTAGGACAGTGGCCTTTGAAGCCATCAATCTTGGTTCGAATCCAAGTCCCGCAGCATTATATCATTCTAGCAACTTTCTCCTTTATTTTAGCTAAATCCAAAGATCGTTTGTACGGAAATTTGCAATTTAAATAAAACTATAATATAATATTTATGTCGCTCAACTATTAACAAATTAAAAAGTCGCCTAATTTGCTTACAAAAAGGGGCGACAATTCCAATTTGCTTAACCGTTTGGTAAGCATATATTATTGGGCGACGATTGCCGCCCCTTTTTGTTATAAAAAAAATAAATATATGACAAAATCAATTTTTGATAATTTTACAAAACAGTACGAACTTTTAAAAACCTTAAGGTTCGAACTGAGACCAATTGGAAAAACTAAAGATCTTTTGGGGAGTATAATTAAAAAAGACCAAACAATAAAAGAAAGTTATAAGCAAGCCAAATTTTATTTTGACATGCTTCATCGTGAATTTATTGAATCAGCGCTAAAAAAAGAAAAAGTTAAAAATATAAATTTTCAAGAATTCGCAAAAGTTTTTAATGAACAAAACAAAATCATAAAACAAAAGAAAAGCGAGAAAAAAGATAGAAAAGAAGTTCAAAATGAAATTAATAAGTCTCAAAAAATAATAGACGAGGCGAGACAAAAACTTTACGAACAAATTAAAAAAGTTCTTGATGAAGAGGCAGAGAAGTGGAAGGAGCAGTATAAAGATAAATTAAAAAAAACTGATATCGGACAAAAAGGTGTTGATTTGCTAACGAGCGCAGGGATATTAAAAATTTTGGAAGATAAGTTTCCTCCAGAAAAAGAAGAAGAATTTCAAAAACAAAATTGGCCAAGTTTATATATAAAAGAAAGATTAACCGGTGAGCAAATTTATATATTTAAACAATTTGATAAATTTACAACTTATTTAATCAAATTTCAGGAAACAAGAAAAAATTTATATACAGTTCATGGAGAAAGCACATCATTAATAACTAGAATTGTCAGCAATTTTGAGATTTTCTTGAAAAATAAAGAAGTTTTTGAAAATAAATATCAAAATTATTATCAGGAAATTGGATTTCCTAGAACTGATATTTTTGAAATTAATTATTATTTGAATTGTTTAACACAATCAGGAATAGAAAAATTAGAAAATCCAAATAATGATAAAGCTTCATATAATAAGATTATTGGAGAAATAAATCATAAAATTAAAAATTATCGCGATAAAAATAAAAAAGATAAAATCGAGCTTCCTTTATTTAAAAAACTGGAACGGCAAATTTTGGGATTAATTGAAAAAGAACAAGATTTAATTGAGGCGACAAAAGATAAAAAAGAAGATGAAGTATTTTTAGAAAAATTTAAAGAATTTGTAGCTGAAAACAAAAAAAGAATTTCCAGTGCCCAAGCGTTAATAGAATCATTGACAAATGAAGAATTTCAAAACGATTCAGAAGGAATCTATATAAAAAATTCGGCAATAAATACAATTGCCCATAAATGGTTTTCTGATTGGCGAAGTTTTCTTTTAAATTTACCGCAAGCCTCGAAAAGTAAAGAAGAAAAATTAGAGCCGAAAATCAAAAAATTCATATCCTTACAAGACATTAAAAATGCTGTTTCGAAAATGGATGGAGATATTTTTAAAGACGATTATTATAAAAATGATAAAGATCAAAATGAAAATGAAAACAAAAAGAATAAAAGTAAAATAATTTCTCGTGATGATAATAAATGGCAACAATTTTTACAAATTTGGAAGCATGAATTCAATAATTTACTTCAAGATAAAAATAGTGGCTACAATAATGCACTAAACGAAGCAGAAAAATTAAATTCTTACAATAAAAGCAAAAAAGATATTGCTATAGTTAAAAATTATTGTGATAGTGTTTTAAAAATTTATCAAATGATAAAGTATTTTGATTTGGGCGATAAAGAAAAAAGGGGTACTCCTACTGATTTTAGCACCGATTTTTATGCACGGTTTGATGAGTATTACAAGGATTTTGAATTTATAAAATATTACAATGCTTTCCGAAACCATTTAACCAAAAAACCTTACAGCGAAGAAAAAATAAAGTTGAATTTCGATTGCGGGACATTACTTGATGGATTAGATAAAAACAAAGAAAAAGATAATTTAGGTGTTATTTTACGCAAAAATGGTTTGTATTATCTTGGTATAATTAATAAAAATAGTAAGAATATTTTTGATGAAAAGAAAAATAAAAATATTTATCAAGACAACGAAGGAGGGGATTATTATGAAAAAATGGAATATAAGCTTTTTCCTGATCCAAAACGGATGATTCCTAAAATCGCTTTTGCGGAAAAAAATCTTAAAAATTTCGGTTGGTCACAAGAAATACAAGAAATTAAGGATGAATATGAAAAATTTCAAAATAAAAAGAAAAACGACCGTCATGCCTGGAAAGAACAATTTGATAAAAATAAATTAAATCAATTAATAGCTTATTATCAGCAATCTCTTGAAAGAGGAGGATACAAAAAAGAATTTAATTTTAATTGGAAAAATCCGAACGAATATTCAGGAATAGGTGAGTTTAATGACGATATCGCAAGGCAAAACTATTATTTAAAATTTAGAAAAATCAATAAAAGCTATATAGATAATAAGGTAGATAATGGAGAATTATATCTGTTTTTAATTCACAATAAAGACTTTTCCGAAAAAAGAGAAGGCAAAGAAAATATTCACTCGCTCTATTTTCTTAATTTATTCCCACAAAATAATGAAAAAATTAATAATTCAATTTTAAAATTAAGTGGAGGGGGAGAGATTTTTTGGCGACCGGCGTCATTAAAACCTCAAGAAGAAAAAAGAAATTTCCCCCGCCCAATAACAAAACACAAAAGATATACTCAAGATAAATATCTGCTTCATTTACCAATCGCCATAAATGCCGAACTTAAAAAACCTAAAAGATTTAATCAAAAACTTAATTTGTTTTTAGCAAAAAATACCAATAATATTAATATTATTGGTATTGACCGCGGAGAGAAAAACCTACTTTATTATTGCGTAATTAACCAAAACGGCCAAATTTTGGAACAAGATAGCTTAAACGAAATTGCAAATGTTAATTATTTTGAAAAATTAGTAGAAAGAGAAAAAGAAAGACAGCTAAATCGACAATCATGGCAGCCGGTAGCAAAGATCAAAGACCTTAAAAAAGGGTACATTTCTTATGTAGTGCAAAAAATTTGTACTTTAGTGGAAAAATATAATGCGATTGTATTACTGGAAGATTTAAATATGCGATTTAAACAAATTCGTTCTGGTATTGAAAGGACAGTATACCAGCAGTTTGAAAAAGCGTTAATAGACAAATTAAATTATCTTGTTTTCAAAGATGAACGCGATATTTTTAACCCTGGTGGAATTTTGAACGGCTATCAATTAACAGCTCCGTTTGAATCTTTTAAAAAGATGGGAAAGCAAACGGGCATATTATTTTATACTAATGCTGAATATACTTCGCAAACTGATCCACTTACTGGGTTTAGAAAAAATATATATATAAGTAATTCTACTTCAACAAAAAAAATTAAAGAAATGCTGGTAAAGCTTAAAGCAATTGGCTGGGATGAAAATGAAAAAAGTTATTATTTTACTTATAATCCAATTGATTTTGATAAAAATAATGTTTCTAAAAAATGGACAGTTTATTCAAAAGTCCAAAGAATCCGTCGTGAAAAAAATATGGATAATGGCCATTGGGAATATCAAAGAAGCGATTTAAATAAGGAGTTTAAAGATTTATTTGAAAAATATGGATTTAGTCCAGAAAAAAACAATATTCTGCCGGAAATTATAAATAAAATTAAAGGCGATGATAAAACCTTAATAGAGGAAAAAGAATTTGATGGGAAAAATAAAAATTTTTATGAAAGATTTATCTATTTATTCAATCTTGTTTTACAAATTAGAAATACTGCTTCATTAAATATCAAAATTAACAATCAAACTAATCAATTAGAAGAAATTGATTATGGGGTTGATTTTATTGCGTCTCCAGTGAAACCATTTTTTACCACCCGAGGACAAAATGAAATAGCCTTAAGGGAGAACGCAAAAGAAATAAAAAAAGTTTATGCAACGCCTAATTTTGGTAATTTTGCCGAGTCATTTATTGGGTCACGCCAAGAAAAAGAAAATAGAAAATTATTAGATAGAGAAAAGGAAGAATTTATTAAAAATTTTGATTCTGATGGAGTTGGAGCATATAATATTGCTCGCAAGGGAATAATGATACTAAACGCAATTCAACATAATGTAGAAAAACCTGATTTGTATATTTCTAAACTTGATTGGGATAAATTCGTACAAAAATAATTTTTATTAACTATAAAATAATAAAATATAAAATTATGGCGTATCAATATGAATTTACAAGAACAATAAGGTTTAATCTCAAGAGTAAAGATATTGCTCAATTTAAAAAATTTTTTCCTGAAGAAGAAACAGATTTTCAGGGATTATTTGATAGTTTTCAAATAAAGTTTGCCGATCTTTTGGCTCAATTTAAAAAGGCGGTATTTTATCCAAAAAATGGCGATAGCTTAATGGTAAAAAATAGTTTAGAAATTAAAAAAATATGGCTAAGGCAATATGCTCGTGAGGAATTTTACAATATAAATGAGCGCCAAAGAACGCATAACAAATTTTTGGCTAGTTTATTCCAAAAAAATTTAGTTGATTGGTTTGAAAAAAATAAAAAATTGTTTGAACGATTAAAAACAATTAATCAATTACCGCAAGATTGCCAATTAAAAAGGTCAGAATTGCTGGCATTGCTTAAAGAAATAAATAGTGCAGATAATTTTCTTTTTATTAAAAATTTTGTTCAGCCGGGAGTAGCAAATGACAAAAAATCTGATAGCGATTTAGAAAACTTAAAAGATAAAGTTGGCCGATTTGAGGAATTGTTAAATAAAGCCCTTTTTGTAATGGCGCCAGATTTAAGCCAGGGGGTAGAGGTGAGTCGGGCGAGTTTGAGTTATTATACGGTAAACAAAATTTCTAAACGAGATTTTGACCAAGAGCTAAAAAATAAAGAAGCAGACTTAAATGAACCATATAATAAAAAGTTAAATCAACAGTTTTTGCAAAGGGTTGGATTTTTTGATTATTTAAAAGACGAATACCAATGCGATATTCAAAATATTTCTATTCAGAGTTTATATCAAGCGCTTAAAAATTTTAAAGCTCAAAAAAAATCAGAGTTTATGCAAGCAGTGCAAGAGAGAAAGCAAGCAAAAGAACTAATTAAAGATTTTCCGTTATTTATACCAAAAGAAGCCAAAGATATGCAAAAGTTTATTGATATTTCAAGGCAAATAGATAATAAAAATTACCAAAAACAAAGAAGCCATAATGAATACGAAAAAAAACAATTAGCTAAAGAAATTAAAGACTTAAAAATTAAGCGAGGCCAATATTTTCGAGAAAGTTGGGGATTTTCTAATTATATTAATTTTTGCAACAACATTTTTAAACCAGTGGCAATAGACATTGGTAAATTAAAGGCACAAATTAGATCTATCGAACAAGAAAAAATAGAAGCACGATTGCTTCGATATTGGGCGCATATTTTTAAAAAAGGCAACAAATATTTTTTGTTGCTGGTACCAAAAGAAAATATGCAACAAGTTAAAAATTTTTTAGATAATATAAGTTCAAAACAAAATGGCGAATATGCGCTTTATAGTTTTAATTCATTAACCTTAAGGGCGTTAAAAAAGCTTATTCGCAGGAATCTTGGCAAAGAGCAAGCACGTCTTCGAGATGAGGCGGTGGCGTTATGCCAAGAAGTTTTGCGGGGTAAATATAGCGAATTGCGAAATATTGATTTTAGCGGATTTGAAGAAGATATTAAAGAAATAAGTCAAAAGCATTATGATAGCGAAGAAAGTTTTCGTTTAGATTTAGAGCGTGTGGCTTATTGTTGTTTTGAGAAAAAATTAAATGAAGAAAATGTTAAGCAATTATGTAGCAATTTTAATGCGCTTTTATTGGAAATTTCTGCTTATGATTTTGAAAGAAACATTGTAGGCAAAATGAAAGAACATTCCGAAATTTGGAAAAAATTTTGGACAGCGGAAAATAAAAATCAAAATTTTCCAGTGCGGCTTAATCCTGAAATTCGGATTTTTTACCATCCGCAAAGGCAACAAGATGACCCTAAAAAACAAAAAAATCGTTTTGCTAATGAACATTTAGGTGTGGCATTCACGATAACCCAAAATGCAGCTCAAAAAAATTTAGATTTAGCGTTTGTCAAAGAAAAAGAAATATCCAAAGCTATTAAAAAATTTAATGAAGAAGTTGTTGACGAATTTGTTCAAGAAAGGGGTGATAATTTATATTATTATGGCATTGATAGGGGAAATCAGGAATTGGCAACTTTATGCGTAGTGAAATTTTCCAAAGAGCAAGGCGAAGTAAAACTTGTTAATGGCGAGGTGCGAAAATTCAATATTCCTGTGTCTGCTCCCATAAAATTATACCGTATTAAAGAAGATTGTCTAAATAGCAAAAAAGAAATAATTATTGACAGGAGGGGCAATAAAAAAATTGTTACAATGTTTGAAAATCCTTCTTATTTTATAGACGAGGAAGAAAAATTTGACGAAATCGAATCTGCTTGTATTGATTTAACCACCGCAAAGCTTATTAAAAATAAAATAGTTTTAAATGGTGATGTAAATACCTATCTTGAACTTAAAAAAGCTAATGGAAAACGACAGCTTTATGAAAAATTGTCTGAAATTGACGATAATGCGAAAATTGAATTTTATAAAGATGAAAAGGAGAGGAGGCTTCAAATAAAGTCAAAGCCAACCGAAAAAAATAGCTATCAATATATTATTTATTATTCTCCAGAAAATGAAAAAATAATGTCGCACGAGAAAATGCAAAGATATTTGCAGGATTATCTTGATTATTTACGTGCTGATAATTTAGCTAAAGAATATATTAGCATTGAAAAAATTAACCATTTACGAGATGCTATTACCGCTAATATGGTCGGAATTATTGCGTTTTTATTTAAACAATATCCAGGAATTATTAACCTTGAAAATTTAGTTGAAACTCATTCTAAAAAAAATAATGAAAACATAGAGCGTCGTTTAGAATGGAGTTTATATAAAAAATTTCAAAAATTTGGACTAGTGCCTCCCCAATTGCGTCAAACAGTGCTTCTTCGTAAGGGCAAAGAAGAAGATAATCAATGTAACCAATTAGGAATTATTCATTTTGTTCCGGAGAAAGATACTAGCGCTCGTTGTCCTTTTTGCGGTAACACCATGTCAATGTCAGTAAGAAAAGAAGATAAATTTAAATACCATAATTTTGTTTGTGATAAATGTGGTTTTGATACCCAAAAGCCAGGAGCACCTTTTAATTTTATTAAAAATTCTGACGATATAGCCGCATATAATATTGCCACAAAACAACTTAAAGACAATGGATGACCATATTCAAATATCTAAAATAAACGATTTTATTTTTTGTCCATACTCCGTATATCTACATTCAATATATGAAGATTTTAATTCAAATGAATACCATCAACAACCTCAAATTGTTGGCAAATTATCGCATCGGTCAATAGACCAAAAAACATATACAACCTCAAAATTTGTTTTACAAGGAATAAACGTCTATTGCGAAAAATATAATCTAATTGGAAAAATAGATACTTTTGACATTCAAAAAGGAATACTGGTTGAAAGAAAATATAAAATAAAACAAATCTTTGATGGTTATCGTTTTCAACTTTACGCTCAAATGTTTTCTTTAGAAGAAATGGGGTTCAATGTTAAAAAATTATATATTCAATCGTTATCAGATAATAAACGTTATCCAATCCAAATGCCGACCAACAAAGATATTGAAGAATTTGAACGGCTTATTGATCGTATAAAAAATTATCGCCCAGAAAACAAAGAAAAAATTACTTATAATAATAAATGTAATAATTGTATCTATAAACCATTATGTCATTAATTTATGATGAGCCTACCCGATTTTAAAGAAAAACATATACTTTTTATAATCGCTGACGATATTGATATTAATAAAGTTAAATTTGCCAACGATAATATTTGTTTTGTAAAAAATGATAAAATTGAAAATCAGGTTTCGTGCCATAAAATATTTGCTGTTTTTATCGTTGGGGATTGTTCTTTAACAACAGTATTTATTAAAAACTGCAAAAAATATGGAATTCCTATTTTTTTAATGAATAGAAATTTTTTAACCTATAATAGATTATCAGCCACAGCTGAAGGAAATTATTTGGCCAGATTAAAACAATATACAGCTAGTGATCAAAGCAAGTTTTATTCATCAAAAAAACTTATTTGCAACAAGATAGCGAATCAAATTTCTTTATTAGAAAACATAAAAAGTGTAAAAATAGACAATTTAAAAAATTTACAACACAAAATAGCAAACGCTAGTGATTATAAAGATATTTTAGGATTAGAAGGAATGGCTAGCAAAATTTTTTTCAAAGAATATTTTTTTGAATTAAACTGGTATCGCAGATTGCCTCGCACTAAAACAGACCCGATAAACTTATTAATGGATATTGGTTATACGTTTTTATTTAATTTTATTGATGGAATGATCTGTTTGTATGGTTTAGATACATATATTGGCTTTTATCATAGATTATTTTTTCAAAGAAAATCATTAACTTGTGACTTAATGGAACCATTTAGAAGCATAATAGATAAACAAATCTTAAAATCATATCACCTTAATCAAATTAATTATAAAGATTTTAAAAAAAGTAAAGGATTCTATTATTTAGACAATAAAAGTAGGGACAAATATTTAGAAATATTTACTGAAACAATTATGAATAAAAAAGAAGAAATATTTTGTTATGTTAGAGATTATTATTACTATTTAATGAACGATTCAAAATTTCCTAATTTTAAAATTAATTAATATGCTTATAGTTTCTTATGATTTTAATGATAACAAACGAAGGGCTCAATTTTCTAAATTTTTAAAAAAATACGGCCGACGGATACAATTTTCAGTATATGAAATAAGAAATAGTCAAAGGGTTTTAAATAACATAATAAAAGAAATAGAATATGAGTATAAACCGTCCTTTACAAAAAGAGACAGTATTGTTATAATAAGAATATGCAGCACATGTAAAGAAAAGATTATTCGATACGGATATGCAGAGAATGAAACAAAGCAAGTTTTGTTCTTTAAAAATTGAAAACGCAACACAAAAGTTGAAATTAGTGGAAATTGCTGTGTATCTATTAAAAACCTTAGTCTTTATGTTTTTTATGGCTATAATTAGCCTGAAAATCGTTATTGTTATTTTATCAATAAATTGCATTTTTCAGGCTAATTATAGGTTGGAGCTCTCTAATAGATATATTCAATTTCTACTCTTGTAGATTACTCATCAATAATCAACTTCTTATCGTCTCTAATAGATATATTCAATTTCTACTCTTGTAGATTCAACCCCATTTTCTTGATTGATATACACTCTAATAGATATATTCAATTTCTACTCTTGTAGATTTTTGCATCTCTCGCCAATACTTTACAGCTCTAATAGATATATTCAATTTCTACTCTTGTAGATCTAAGTATTGGCTCATATTATTTTATCTCTAATAGATATATTCAATTTCTACTCTTGTAGATGATATTGATGAATGCGTTGAGATTACCTCTAATAGATATATTCAATTTCTACTCTTGTAGATATTCTTATATAATGAAGATAGTATAATTGCTCTAATAGATATATTCAATTTCTACTCTTGTAGATCTGAGCCTTCTAAAAGGTCGCCAGCGCTCTAATAGATATATTCAATTTCTACTCTTGTAGATAGTCAGTATAATACCAAAACTCGGACCTCTAATAGATATATTCAATTTCTACTCTTGTAGATAAACAACCCTCAATGAGGTCTTTTTCTCTAATAGATATATTCAATTTCTACTCTTGTAGATTTTTACTGAGATACTAAGCACAGGAGCTCTAATAGATATATTCAATTTCTACTCTTGTAGATAACCTCTTCGAGAGAATCGAATTTATACTCTAATAGATATATTCAATTTCTACTCTTGTAGATAGACAAACTTAGTGATTGCCACATTGCTCTAATAGATATATTCAATTTCTACTCTTGTAGATTAATTCTCGTTTTTCAACATCTTGCCTACTCTAATAGATATATTCAATTTCTACTCTTGTAGATATCTGCCTTTCCGAATTAGTCTTGTACCTCTAATAGATATATTCAATTTCTACTCTTGTAGATAGTTTATATTTCTTTCTAACATATTCTCTGCTCTAATAGATATATTCAATTTCTACTCTTGTAGATTAACAGGGTCTTTATTTTCTGCTATACTCTAATAGATATATTCAATTTCTACTCTTGTAGATTCTACTATATTAACTGTTGGCTTTGCTCTAATAGATATATTCAATTTCTACTCTTGTAGATGTTTTATTTTTTCTAAAAAATTCATTACTCTAATAGATATATTCAATTTCTACTCTTGTAGATTATTGTTTCTATGTTCGTAAAATCGCTCTAATAGATATATTCAATTTCTACTCTTGTAGATATATAATTGAACCAAATAAAGCATATTGCCTCTAATAGATATATTCAATTTCTACTCTTGTAGATTTAGAGAAATCACCGAGCATAAGATAAAACTCTAATAGATATATTCAATTTCTACTCTTGTAGATATAAGGACCAAGTCGGGTTCAAGATACTCTAATAGATATATTCAATTTCTACTCTTGTAGATTTAGAGAAATCACCGAGCATAAGATAAAACTCTAATAGATATATTCAATTTCTACTCTTGTAGATTTTTCTCTTAAAATAGGATATTGAACTCTAATAGATATATTCAATTTCTACTCTTGTAGATATCGTCTTCGTCTCGCTTTCATTTTGCTCTAATAGATATATTCAATTTCTACTCTTGTAGATTTATTCTCGCAGATGGCTTTTTTGACTCTAATAGATATATTCAATTTCTACTCTTGTAGATTTTTTCGTTCTATACTTTCTATCAAACTCTAATAGATATATTCAATTTCTACTCTTGTAGATCCGTATATCTATTCATAGAAACTCGCTCTAATAGATATATTCAATTTCTACTCTTGTAGATGATACCCCGAAAGAAAGAGCCCGAGACTCTAATAGATATATTCAATTTCTACTCTTGTAGATTCAATATGGTGCTAATTATAAAGCCACTCTAATAGATATATTCAATTTCTACCTTTACAAACAATAAATAATTTTGCTATAATATTTAATTATGAAAAAACACATTTTATTCGCAATAATTGCCATTACTGCTTTAACAGGCAACTCTGTATTAGCAGCCTCTACCATTTCTCTCACCCCAGAAAACATTAATGTTTACGAAAGACAATCTTTTGATGTAATGATTGCTGTAATCTCTCCCAAAACCGATGACTATACTGTTAGGGTTGAATTGAATTATCCAGCCGACCTGCTGGAAATATCCTCTTTTAACTTTGTAAATGATTGGATTCCCTTAAATGATGATTTAATTGACAACGCTAAAGGAGTTTTAATTAAAAGCGCCAAATATCCAGACAATGTTTCTTCTACTGCCATTTTTGGTATTGTTTCTTTTACGGCCAAAAAGACTGGAAGCGGGGTTATTAAATTAGGAGACAATTCAATTGTTTTAGATTCTAACAACCAAAATGTTTTAAGCGAGACCTCAGAGGTTTCTTTTAAGATTGACCCAGTTCCTGCCCTTGTTGGAACAGACCAGCCCACTTCTTCTGAAGAAGAACCTTTGCCTGTTCAAAACAATGAAAAGAGCCAAAGTTCTCTTCCTTGGCCTGGGATTATTATAACAATTGTTGCTATTTCTCTTGCCGCCTATTTTCTTCTTAAAAAGAAATCCTAAACTATTAAAGGCACAAAGACGAACCCTTCAAATCTTTGAGTTTTAATCTCTTTATCTGAAACCTTTTTTATTCTTAAAATATCGTTATTAACCGGTATTACCATAATTCCTCCTATTTTTAATTGTTCTACTAGCTCTTGAGGAATGGTTTGAGCTGCCGCAGAAACCAAAATCCTGTCAAAAGGAGCTTTTTTCCTTAATCCTAACTCTTTTCCAGCTTTTCTTATCTCAGCGTTGGGAAAATGATATTTGGCTAGATTTTCTTTACCAAAAGAAATTAGCTGAGGAATCTTTTCTACTCCAAAAACTCTTCCTTTTTTGCCAACAATCTGAGCTAATAGAGCTGTTGTCCAACCAGAACCAGAACCAACGTCAAGAACTTTATCTCCTTTTTTGGGCTGAAGCAATTCTAGCATAAAAGCAACGGTGGTTGGCTGAGAAATTGTTTGGCCAAAACCAATAGGCAGGGGATAGTCTCCATAAGCTTCATTTTCGTATTCTTTCAAGACAAAATCTTTGCGGTCAATTGTTTTAAAAGCATTAATAATGTTTTCTTGATTCATTAGAAAATAATAGCCAAAAACAAAGGAAATAGCAAACAGGGATTGTCTTTTCTTTTATTTTTGGTAAGATAAAACAATATGAAGCTAGTTATTATCAGGCACGGAGAAAGCATCTGGAACAAGGAAAATATTTTCACTGGTTGGGTTGATGTAGCTCTCTCAGAAAAAGGAAAAGAAGAGACAAAAAGGGCAGGCAAGCTCTTGAAAGAAAAAGGATTTGTTTTTGACCTTGCCTATACTTCTGTCCTAAAAAGAGCTATTGAAACCCTAGACATTATTTTAAAAGAAATGAATTTATCAAACATACCAGTTAAAAAATCTTGGCGACTGAATGAAAGGTTTTACGGCGCTCTTCAAGGAAAGAATAAAGATGAAATCAAAAAACAATACGGAGATGAACAATATTTTCTTTGGCGAAGAAGCTATGAAACGAGACCTCCAGCCATCAGTAAAGAAAGCGAGATGTATCCTGGAAAAGATGAAAAATACAAAGATTTAGAAGAAAAAGACCTTCCTTTGACAGAAAGCCTGAAAGACACTGAAGCCAGGGTTTTGCCTTATCTCCAAAATGAAATATGGCCGAACATCAAACAAGGCAAGAGAATTATTATCTCTGCTCACGGCAACAGCATTAGAGCTATAATTAAAATCATGGAAAACATTTCTGGCGAAGAAATTGCCAAAACAGAAATACCCTTAGCTGTTCCTTTGGTTTACGAGCTAGACGAAAACTTAAAAGTAGTAAGCAAGCAATATCTAGAATAATAGCACTCTCTTCTCTTGACTGCTAATAAAATTGTGGTATAATCTAGATTATGATTACCGATAGGCAAATTCAAATACTTAATTGCTTAATTAAAGAGTACATCAAAACAGCTGAACCGGTAAGCTCTGATTTACTTGCGGAAAAATATGATTTTGGCATTCGTCCGTCAACCATCAGACTAGAATTAAAAAACTTAATTAAAAAAGGTTACTTAGAACAGCCTCATACTTCAGCTGGAAGGATTCCAACCGATAAGGCTTACCGCTTGTTTGTTAATCAGCTTTTGGAAGAAAATTGGAAAGAGAGAGAAAAAGAAATCGGCAAGATAATAGAAAGATGCGTCAATGAGTTTGAGACAGCCTCTCTTCTTACTAAACACTTAGCTGAAGCGTCTTCTGTTTTTTCTGCTTTGCATTTTTTAAATAAAGAGTTATGCTGGCAAGCTGGTTGGGAAGAAATAGCCAAAGAGCCAGAATTTGCTAATCAAACCTTTCTTTCCAGCTTTATGAATTTTTTAGAAGAGTTTGATAAAAACATCAAAAAATTGGAGCTGAATTCTCCTATCAATGTTTTTATCGGAAGAGAAATTCCTTCTCCTAAAGCTAAAAACTTAAGTCTGGTTTGTTCAAAATGCCAATTAAACGACAATAAAGCGTTAATTGTTTTAATTGGACCAAAAAGAATGGATTATTATAAAAATATTAAATTAATGGATTCATTATTAAAAGAACTATATGACTGAAGAAAAAAAAGACGAAGAAATAGAAAAGAAGTTAGAAGAATGCGAAAAGAAAAAGCAAGAATTCTTTTTAGGCTGGCAACGAGAAAAAGCTGATTTTATCAATTACAAGAAAAAAGAAGGGGAGAGAATAATTGAATTGGCAGAAGCAATAAAAAAAGATATGCTTTTGAAAATACTTCCCACTTTAGACAGCTTTAATCTAGCCGAAAAGAATATTCCTACCAAAGAAAAAGATGATAAAAACTTAAAAGGCTTGCTTTTAATCAAAAAGCAGCTAGAAGAGTTTTTAAAAAATCAAGGCGTAGAAGAAATACCTTGCGATAAAAAGTTTGATCCTCGGCTCCATGAAGCTATTGGAGAAATAGTTGATAAAGATAAAGAAAAAGAAGGAATGATAGCTGAAGAACTGGAAAAAGGATACCGTTTTAATGGAATTGTCATCAGACCAGCCAAAGTTAAAGTATACAAATTAAAGAACGATTAGCACTCTTGACAATTGATTGCTAATAGGATAAATTAACAATATAATAATTTTAAAAACATATGGCAAAAGTTTTAGGTATTGACCTGGGTACAGCAATAACAAAATATGCTTCTATTATTAACGGAGAACCAAAAGCTCTAGAAAACAGAGAGGGTTCAATTTTAACTCCTTCTATTATTGCTTTAACTAAAAACGGAGAAAGAGTGGTGGGTGTTTTAGCTCAAAGACAAGCTATTACCAATCCGAAAAACACCATTTATTCAGTAAAAAGATTCATTGGCCGAAGATTTTCTGACCCAGAAGTGCAAAAAGAACTAAAACTTCTCTCTTACGAAACTAGAGAAAGAAAAGATGGCGGGATAGAGATAAAAATGGGCGATAAATGGTATACTCCAATTGAAATCTCAGCAATGATCCTGCAAAAAATCAAAGCTGATGCTGAAGAAAAGCTAGGAGAAAAATTATCCAATGTGGTTATTACTTGCCCAGCCAATTTTGACGATTCTCAAAGAAAAGCCACTAAAGCAGCAGGAGAAATTGCTGGATTTAATGTTCTCCGAGTAATCAATGAGCCCACAGCCGCTGCTTTGGCATACGGCTTTGGCAGAAAAGATGCCAAAAAGGTTCTTGTTTATGATTTTGGTGGAGGAACTTTTGATGTAACTATTCTTGATGTTTCTCCAGACACGGTTGAGGTGCTTGCCACTGGAGGAGAGGCTCATTTGGGCGGAAACGACTTTGACCAAAGAATCATTGATTGGATTTTAGACCAATTTAAAAAAGAACAAGGAATTGATTTAAGCAAAGACCCTCTGGCCTTGCAAAGATTAAAAGAAGCTGCGGAAAAAGCTAAAACAGAGCTTTCTTCAGCTCTAGAAACAAACATTAATCTTCCTTTCATCACTTCTGACGCTGAAGGGCCAAAACACCTTGACTACAAACTAACTCGCGCTCAACTCGAAGAAATGACCAAGGACTTAGTAGATAAATCCATTGAAAGAGTAGAAAAAACCATTAAAGAAATTAAAATGAAGAAAGAGGAGATTGATGAAATAATTCTAGTAGGAGGAACTACTTTGATTCCAATGGTTAGGAACAGAGTTAAAGAATTCTTTGGTAAAGAACCGAATAAATCAATAAACCCAGAAGAGGTCGTAGCAATTGGCGCCGCTATTGAAGCTGAAATACTCACCGCTAAAGAAGAAGGAAGAACTCCGGAGGGAGAAATAAAAAGTGTTTTGCTTCTTGATGTCTTGCCCTTGTCTTTGGGAATTGAAACTTATGGCGGAGTTAACACTATAATGATTCCTAAAAACACCACTATACCAACTTCTCAATCTCAAGTTTTTTCAACCGCTGCTGACAATCAAACCTCAGTAGAAATTAATGTTTTGCAAGGAGAAAGGCCAATGGCTCAAGACAATAGGTCTTTGGGCAAATTTATTCTAGACGGAATTCCTCCAGCGCCAAGAGGCGTGCCTCAAGTAGAGGTTAAGTTTGATATTGATGCAAATGGTATTTTAACTGTTATTGCTTCAGACAAAGCAACGGGAAAATCACAATCAATTAAAGTTGAAGGTTCAATTGGTTTATCTAAAGAAGAAATTGAAAGAATGAAAAAAGAAGCAGAGGTTCATGCCGCTGAAGATGAAAAGAAAAGACAATTGATTGAGAACAGGAACATGGCTGAATCTCTTATCTACAGCTCTGAAAAAACTCTAAAAGACATGGGAGACAAAATTTCTCCTGACTTGAAAAAAGAGATTGAAGACAAAATTTCTGATTTGAAAAAAGCTAAAGAAGGTGATAATCTAGAAGAGATAAAAAATAAAACAGAAGCTCTCTCCCAATCTCTTCAAAAAATTGGCTCACAAATGTATGGCCAGAAAAAAGATGGCGATACCCCTGAAGCTGAAACAGAAGAAAGCAAAGAATAAAAAGTTAAATGCAAAAAGATTACTACAAGATTTTAGGTATTCCGAAGAATTCTTCTCAGGAAGAGATAAAAAAGGCCTACTACAAACTGGCCCATCTTTACCATCCTGACAAAAAAGGAGGAGATGAAACCAAGTTTAAAGAAATTAATGAGGCCTACCAAGTTTTATCAAATAAAGAAAAAAGGGCTCAGTACGATAAATTCGGAACAACCAATGGTCAACAATATCAAGGCAGTGGATTTTCTGGATTTAACTGGGAAGATTTTTCGCATGGCTTTGAGGGACTAGAAGACATTTTTGACATTTTTGGTAATGATTTTTCCGGTTTTAGACAAAAAGAGCAAGATTTAAGAAGGGGAGCAGATTTAGAAGTTGAACTGGAGATTCCTCTGGAATCAGTTCTTCAAAATCAGAAAAAAGAAATTAGGATTAATAAAAATGAACGTTGCTCAAGGTGCGAAGGCAGTGGAGCTGAACCAGGCAGCACAGTTAAAGAATGCTTCAGCTGCCGAGGCAAAGGAAGAGTTCAGCAAATCAAAAAAACCATTTTTGGCACCCTTACTCATTATGTTGTTTGCCCAGAATGTCAAGGAGAAGGAGTAAAACCAGAAAAACCTTGTAATGTTTGCCACGGGGAAGGCAGAATACGAAAAGAAGAGAACTTAGTTATTGATATACCGGCAGGTGTTGACAACAACCAAACAATTAAGGTAAAAGGAATGGGTGAAGCAGGCAGAAGAGGAGGCAAACCCGGAGACCTTTACATCAAAATACTGATAAAACCACATCCATTTTTCACTAGAAAGGGAGATGATATTTTTTACAAGACCAATATTACTTTCTCCCAAGCAGCCCTAGGAGACAAAATTAAGATTCCTACTTTAGAAGGCAAAGATGTTATTATGAAAATTCCTCAAGGAATTGAATCGGGAAAGATATTAAAAATATCCAACAAAGGTATTCCTCATTTTCATGGAATAGGCAGAGGCGATTTGTATATTCAATTAAATATTGAAACTCCTCAAAAACTAACCCAAAAGCAAAAAGAATTGCTAAAGAAATTAAGAGAAGAAGGGTTATAGGCCCCAATAGCTCAGTTGGTAGAGCAACAACCTTTTAAGTTGAAGGTCACAGGTTCGAATCCTGTTTGGGGCACCAGTATTTGACTTTCAGGAATTTTGCCGATTGATTCAGCGGTACAAAATGCACGATCAATTCTGTTAGAAAAACGGTTAAATTAAAAAGCGTTCAATTTATGAACACTTTTTATTCCTAATTCGCTACATATTTTTATTTTTCTCCAGTCAAACCAAATCTTACATCCCAAAATTCTTTCAATTTTAATTTTTTATTCCACTCTAAATAAAGTTCATCAGTATTAAGGGTTATACCATCTTCTTTTTTATATCCTAATTTACCCGCCGTATCCCAAATCTTTTCTGGGCTTCCTTCTATTTCCAGCCAAACACCATATGGATAGATGTCTAAAGTAATTTCAATCTTGTCGCCTAAATAAATAATTCTGATTTTTTCATACGAATTTTCTTCTTTAAAATCACCTTGTTGTTTAATGACATTTAAAGCTTCTTTGATTTTATCTCCTTTATATATTATTTCTTCTACTTCTATCTTAATATCGTCAGTGTGATCAATTTTATGTTTATAAATAGCTTCCACTAAAAAATTTTCAAAATTATTTTGCAATCGTAGTCTTATTTTACGATCATCATTAGAAGAACCATATATAGTGTCGCGCACATATTCTGTTTTAGAAAATTTAATACCGCCATTTTTAATATCTTCGTTATTTATCTTCTCCAAAATAGTATTAATATCTTTTACTGAAAATTTTATTTCCTCCTCAATCTTAATATCGCGCCGTCTAGCATAAATAACTTTCTTACCGTCTTCAAGAACTTTTAACGGTTTTAAACTCGGTTCATTAATTAATTTATAAACTTCAACAACTAACATCGTCGGAAAATTTGGATGAGTTGTAATAAAATCAATTTCTTTTTGTTGTTCTGGGATAGTTGTTGTATGTCTATAACAAATTTTCCCTTGAATTTTTTCCGGAATAAATTTATGACGCAAATCTTTAACTAAAAGGGGTTTATTTATACCGCCAGCTATGGTGGTGCTTTTTGTTTTTGAATACATTGGCATTGTGGTGGTAAATAATGCTTCAATGCCTTTTGATTTGTAATACTTTGAGATAAGAGCATCCATCAAAGAAATCGCATTTAACGGTGCGCCGGGCAAAGTATAAAAACGTGTCAATTCAATTGCTTTATTTGGGTCAATGCCATTGGCCAACAAAGCATCTCTTTTATAATCTTTTGATATCACCGATGGTTCTGTTGTTTCTATTGCCCAAGGAAGTTTATCTCCGGCAAAATAAAAAGCGAATGTTTCTCCTTTTGGTCTCCCCTGATGAATATAGTGCAATTCATTTGTAAATAAAGAAATAATTTCGTCGTTCTGCACTGTTCTAAATTCCACAACAAAAGAACGTTTATCGTCTTTCGCCACTAATGTATTATTTTCATTGTATAATTCCAGCCTGTTATAAATATTTAAATCCGGATATTTTCCGGATAATCCTCTAAATATATAATCTAAATCAAAATTTAATTTACTTAAGCGGTCTTGCAGTATCAAAAATTGTTCTTCAATCACAAATTGAATAATTTCATCTGTAATATCTTGAGGGTCAAAAGTAGTTAATCTAAATAATACTTGGTGTTCTAAATCCTGCGGATCATATAATCCTTTCGGTAAAAATGAAGGCAATCGTCCCCTCAGCTGATTAATTAAAGGATGCGCCTGCCACATTTTATCTAAATCATAATCGATAAGATTAATTTTTAATTTATTCTGTTGTTTTTGTAAGTCCATAATTTTTTATGATTTAAAATGTTTCTTCTAAGGCCGCGACCTAACATATTTAAATTATACCACATCAAGAGAAAAACTAAATACCATGAGAAAAACTGCTTCCCGCTTGACAAAATAAAACAAATATTAAATCATGATTATGAGACTAAGGCATCTTGACCACTCAAATTGGTCACCCAACCGTTTTTTAATTTCTGGTAAGTTCACGTTGTTTCAGTAAGTCTTGGATTTATGGTTAAGGAAGGTATTCAGGGTAGTGAGAGTAGGGCAGAGCGTCTGTTCCGTTCAAAAAAGGTTCGGATTTCGTCAAATAGTCACACCGAGATTGACACAAAAATTATTTTCGTGCTATAATTAGAAACATAATAATAATTTAATTTTGCTTATGAAAGGATATGTCATAAACATCGAAAAGGCGAGTGTTGACAATGACAACTTTAGAAAAGTTCTGTACACTGCCAAACACAGCCAATTGGTCTTAATGAGTCTTCTTCCTGGACAAGATATTGGAGAAGAAACTCATACTCTTGACCAGTTCTTTAGGGTAGAGAAAGGTATTGGCAAGGCTGTCTTGAATGGAGTAGAATATCCCATTGAAGATGGTTCAGCTATTGTTATTCCGGCTGGAGTAAAACACAACATCATCAATACTTCAACCGAAGAACCAATGAAGCTGTATACTATTTACAGCCCACCAAACCACCGAGACGGAGTAATCCATGCTACCAAAGAAGAAGCTGAAGCAGACAGCGAAGAGTTTGACGGAAAAACAACCGAGGAATAAACGTCTTTATGGAACCCAATCCTGGAAAGGAATTGATTGTTGAAGTAGACGGGAGTAAATACGCTCGCCATCCTTTAAAAACTCACATTGTTACTAAAGACGATAACATTGTTGATGTTTGTTCTCAATATGCTTCTCCTTTCTTAAAACCAGGCGACCTTCTTTTTATCAGCGAAAAGATTGTAGCTATTTCTCAAGGCCGAGCTTTTCCAATTAAGGACATTAAACCATCTCCTTTGGCTAATATCCTCGTTAAGTTTGTTCACAAATCTCCTTATGGTATTGGTTTAGGCAGTCCCTGGACAATGGAACTAGCTATTAGAGAAGCTGGCCCCCTGAGAATTATTTTTGCTTCCCTTGCCGCTCTTTTAACCAAGCCCCTTGGCATTAAAGGAGTGTTTTACAAAGTAGTAGGAAACAATATTAATGCCATTGACGGACCTTGTGATTATACTTTGCCCCCCTACAACAAATATGCTAAATTAGGACCCAAAGAACCAAACAAAACAGCTCTTGAAATTAAAAACAAAATAGGTAATGAAGTAGTAATTATTGATGCTAATGATTTAGGAGTTAATGTCTTAGGGAAATCAAACAAAAACATTACCGATGATTTCTGTCAAAAAGTCTTCAAAGACAATCCCTTAGGTCAAGCCTCAGAGCAAACTCCTTTGTGTATTGTCAGGAAGATAGAATAAGCGAGATTGGTACAGTGGTAGCACATCTGCTTCCCAAGCAGAAGACGCCGGTTCGATTCCGGTATCTCGCTCCGTTAAAATGAAAACCTATTATTTAGAAACCTTTGGCTGCAAACTTAATCAAACTGATTCAGAAAGAATAAAACTAGAACTAAATAAAAACTTCAAACCTTCTTCTTTAAAAGAAGCTGATATTGTTGTATTCAACACCTGTGGCGTAGTAGAAAAAACAGAAAGAAAGATATTCAAAAGAATCAACCAATTAAAAAAACAAGGCAAAACAATTATTATTGCCGGCTGCCTGCCTTTAATCTCTGACCAGTGTCAATCCTTAGCTCACGGCATCATTTCTCCTCAAAGTATCGGTTCTATCAATAAAATAGCTAAACAAGCGCTCTCAAAAAAGCCAGCTATTATCTTAAAAGACAACTCTATTAAAAAACCTGTTATCAGCATCAAAGAAGCTAGCGCTATTATTCCTATTGCTGAAGGCTGTCTTGGCCAATGCACCTATTGCACTGCTAAATTAGCAAGAAAAGAATTAAAATCCTTTACTATTAAAGATATTGTAGTCTCTGTCAAACAAGCTTTAAATCAAGGAGCAAAAGAGATTCAATTAACTTCTCAAGACTTAGCTATTTTTGGTTTAGACAGAGGAAAACAAGAATTAACTGACTTATTAAAAGAATTATTGGCAATTGAAGGAAACTTTAAAATCAAACTGGGTATGATGAATCCTGGCCACACCAAAAAAATAATAAAGAAATTAATAAAAGCATACGAATCTGATAAATTATACAAGTTTCTTCATTTACCTCTGCAATCAGGAGATAATGAGGTTTTGAAAAGAATGAAAAGAAACTACAGGGTAGAAGATTTTATTCAAATTTCAAAAACCTTTAGGAGCAAATTTAAAGACAGCGTTTTGGCTACAGACATTATTGTCGGTCATCCTTGGGAAACCGAACAATCATTTCAAAAAACCTTAAAAATCATCAATCAAATTAAACCAGACATTGTTCATATCTTTAAATTTTCTAAAAGAAAAAATACTCCTGATTATGCTTTAAAAGACTGGCCAGACAGAATAAAAAAGCAGAGGTCAAGAGAGCTTACTAAACTATTTCAGGATATAAGTAGAGAAAAGAACCAGAGAATGAAAGGAAAAATCTTTCAAGCGCTGGTAATAGAAAAAAGAGGATTAGCTAGAACAAATTCGGGCAGAGCAGTTGTTTTGGATAAAGGAAAACCCGGATCTTTGGTAAAAGCAAAAATAATTGAGGGCAAATGGAACTATCTTTTGGGAAAAGTTGTTTAAAAAGAAAAGCTATGGTATTATATTGCCATGAATCGCTCTAATAAAAAAATTATTGCTTTACTAATAGTTCTTGCTTTTCTAGGAGGATTCTTTTTTGATAAGTTTATCAATGAAAAAGCCTACAAGGCTGCCTATAATCTGGACGGAATGGATTTATCCTTCTTAAAAGAAGTTTACGAAAAAGCAGTTTTTAATTTTGTTGACCCTAGTCAAATTGATAAACAAAAACTCACTTATGGCGCTGTTTCAGGAATGATTGAAGCTATCGGCGATCCTTATACCGTATTTTTTAACCCAACTCAATCAAAAGACTTTCAAGAAGACATCTCAGGAATATTTGAGGGCATAGGCGTCCAATTAGGCGTCAAAAACAATCAAATTAAAGTAATTGCTCCCCTCAAAGGAACCCCTGCTGAAGCAGCGGGCATTCTTGCTGGGGACGTCATTATTGAAGTAAATGGCCAATCAACCGCAGAAATGTCAGTTGACGAAGTTGCTGCAAAAGTCAAAGGAAAAACAGGAACAAAAGTAGTCTTAACCATCTTAAAAACAAAAAAAGACGGAACAACAGAAACTAAAACTTTTGAAATAACTAGGGCATTGATAAAAGTTCCTACTATTGATTGGCAATTAATTGAAAAAGATGGTAAAAAAATAGCCTATCTGACAATTTATCATTTTTCAGAATATGTCTTTGATGATTTTAGAAAAGCTGCTTATGAAATTATAAATAGTGGAGCTGAAGGTATTATTCTTGATTTAAGAAATAATCCTGGTGGACTTTTAAATAGAACAATAGATATTGCTGGTTGGTTTTTAGAAAAAGGACAAGTTGTTTTAACAGAACAAGATAAAAATCTAGAAAAAACCAGCTACAAAGCCGACGGTCCAGCCAGTTTTGCCAACGTTCCTACCGTTATCCTTATTAACAAAGGAACTGCTTCTTCGGCTGAGATTCTTACGGGTGCCATTAAAGACAACCGAAGCAAAGTAATAGTGTTAGGAGAAACTTCTTTTGGGAAAGGATTGGTCCAAAGAATAATCAATTTTGAAGATGGTTCTACCTTGAAAGTAACAACCACAAAATGGTATACTCCTAAGGGAGAGCTTATTCAAGATAAAGGAATAAAACCAGATATTGAAATAGAATTAACTGAAGATGATTATAATAACGACAAAGACCCGCAGCTAGACAAAGCAACGGAAGAACTGATTAAATTAATAAAACAATGAAAGTTATACTTTTAAAAGATATTGATAATCTCGGCAGAAAAAATGAAATAAAAGATGTTCCTGCTGGTTTTGCCAGAAACTTTCTTATTCCTAAAGGATTGATTTTACCAGCCACCGAAAAAAACATCAAAAAACTAGAAGAGCAAAAGAAACAAGAAGCAGAAAAAGCAGCCGAAGAATTAAAAGAGCAAGAAAAACTAGCTTCAGCGCTAGACGGCAGGGAAGTGATAATAAAAGTGACTGTAGGCAAAGAAGGTCAGCTTTTTGAATCAATCAACAAGAAAAAAATATCAGATTCTCTGAAAGAAATGGGTTTTAATGTAGAAAAAGAGCAAATTAATTTAGAAAATCCAATAAAAGAAGTAGGCGAGTTTCCGGTCAAATTAGAACTCGGCCATAATTTAGAAACAGAGATTAAAATAATTATTTCTGAAAACAATGGCTAGATATATTTTTGTTGGAGGCGGAGTAATGTCAAGCGTCGGCAAGGGCGTTGCTGCAGCCTCAATCGGAAAAATACTGCAAAGCAAGGGATTTAAAGTAAGTGCAGTCAAAATTGACCCCTACATCAATGTTGACGCTGGGACAATGAACCCCATAGAACATGGGGAAGTTTTTGTAACTGATGACGGAACTGAATGCGACCAAGACTTAGGCAATTACGAAAGATTCCTTAATGAAAGCCTGTCTACTGAAAACTATATTACCACTGGCCGAGTTTATCAAACAGTGATTGAAAGAGAAAGAAACCTTGATTTTCAAGGAAAGTGTGTAGAAGTAGTGCCTGATATTCCCAATGAAGTGATTTCTAGAATTGAAAAAGTGGCTAAAAAAACTAAAGCCGATTTTGTAATAGTGGAAATTGGCGGGACAGTAGGGGAATATCAAAACCTTCTTTTTCTAGAAGCAGCCAGAATGATGAAACTGAAAAACCCTAAGAAAACTCTCTTTGCTTTAGTAACCTTTTTGCCAACCATAAAAACTATTGGCGAAATGAAAACCAAACCAACCCAAACTTCGGCTCGCCTTTTAAATGAAGCAGGGATTCAGCCTGATTTTATCTTAGGACGAGCAGCAGTTCCTTTAGACGAGCCTAGAAAAAGAAAGATTTCCATATTTTGCAATCTTGACCCAAGAGATGTAATTTCTGCCCCAGACGTTGAATCTATTTATGAAATACCTTTAAACTTTGAAAAAGAAGGACTAGGCAACAGAATACTTCAAAAAACCGGCCTCAAGCCAAGAAAAAGCAATTTAAAAGAATGGGAAAACCTCGTCAAAACAATTAAGAAAAAAAAGAGTCCAGTAAAAATTGGCATTGTTGGTAAATACTTTGAAACCGGCAATTTTTCTTTAATGGATTCGTATATTTCTGTCATTGAAGCAATAAAACATGCTGCTTGGAGTTGTAATAAACAACCAGAAATATATTGGCTTTCATCTCAAAAATTTGAGGAAAACTCTAAAGCTCTGAAAGAAATAAAAAACTATGATGGCATAATTGTACCTGGCGGTTTTGGAGTCAGAGGAACAGAAGGAAAGATACAAGTAATTAGCTATTTAAGAAAAAACAAAATTCCTTTCTTAGGATTATGTTTAGGAATGCAATTAGCTACTATTGAGTTTGCCAGAAATGTCTGCGGCTTAAAGAAAGCAACCTCAACTGAATTTGACCCCAAAACTCAAGAACCAGTAATTGATTTAATGCCTGAGCAAAAAGAATTGATAAAAAACAAGCGATACGGAGCAACAATGAGATTGGGTGCTTGGAATTGCCGAATCGTGTCTAAAACTATTGCTAGCAAAGCCTATAAACAAAAATTAATTTCAGAAAGACATAGACATAGATATGAGCTCAATAATAAATACCGGGAGTTGCTTACTTCAAAAGGATTGATTGTCTCTGGAATCAATCCAGAAAAAGATTTGGTAGAAATTATTGAATTAAAAAACCACCCCTTTTTCGTGGCAGTTCAATTTCATCCAGAGCTTAAATCAAGACCCCTAAATCCTCATCCTTTATTCAAAGAGTTTATCAAAGCTTCTAGTAAAAAAGCTTAATTATTCTACATTTACTACTTTAACAATCCTCTGAGAACCATCAAAAAGCTTTTTTCTTTTGGTAGAAAAAGAAACCACTCCTTCTTTAAGAGCATAAAGAGTGTTGTCTTTGCCCATTCTAACATTCTTGCCAGGGATAATCTTGCTTCCTCTTTGACGGACAATAATAGAGCCAGTTTTAGCCTTTTCTCCGGCAAAAAGCTTAACTCCTAGATATTTGGGCCTAGAATCTCGACCTAAACGACTTGTTCCCGCTGCTTTAGTTTTTGACATTTTGACGTTTTGCTTATTTTAAGATAATATATATCTTATCAGCTTGTTATTATCTAATAAAGCAATGTTAGCAAAAATAAGAAAATTTGTCAAAGAGAACAAGGCTGAATTAATTCTGTTTTTAATGGTCGCTTTAATTTCTCTTCTTTCTTTCTTTTGGGGCTATATTACAGCTAAAACAGAAGAGAAAACACCAATAATAATCAATGAAAACTACTCATCATATTGCTCTCATTCCTGACGGCAATCGACGCTGGGCTAAAAAAAATAATTTACCAGCATTTATCGGCCATGAGAGGGGAGCAATAACTCTAGAAAAAATATTAGAAAAATCTTTGGAATTAAAAATTCCGTATTTTACTTTTTGGGGAAGCTCTTTGGATAATATCACTAAAAGGCCCAAAAAAGAAGTAAATTATCTTTTCAAAATCTTTGAAAAACAATTCAAAAGAATTGCTCAAGATAAAAGAGTACATGACAATCAGGTTAAAATATCTGTCTTGGGAAGATGGAAAGAATACTTTCCTTTAAGCGTAAATAAAGCTATTGAAGAAGCGATAAAGAAGACAGAATTATACAATCAATACCATCTTACTTTTTTAATGGCCTATAACGGTACAGATGAAATGGAAGAATGCATCAAAAATATTATTAAGAAAAAACAAAAAGTGAATGAAAGCACCATAAAGCAAAACCTTTGGACCAAAGACTTGCCTCCAGTTGATTTAGTAATACGAACAGGTTGCGATGATGACCCTCATCTTTCAGCTGGATTTATGATGTGGGATATTGCTTATGCTCAGTTTTATTTCACTAAAACATATTTTCCTGCCTTTTCTCCAAAAGAATACGAAAAAATAGTAAAAGATTATTTAACGAGAGAAAGGAGAAGGGGAGTTTAAATCATCTCTTGACAAGAACCTAATTGTATTTTATACTTCAAGCAGTACCTAAGAGGTGCGCTTTATGGGAAAGAAAGAAAAACAAAAAGTCTTTGGCCTTTTAACGTTTGGCCAATATGAAATAGCCGTAAGGGTTGCTGAAAAAGAAAATATCAGTGACTGGCTGATGCGTCGTTGCCTAAAAATGGCAAGAAACCTTGCTAAAAAGGAAACTATCAATGAATTGAGAAAATTCGTTGCTGACATGAGTCAAGCAATGAAAAACGATGAATTTGTTCGGGCAGTTATTAATAACTGCTTGGAAGATGGGCAGTATGATTACGCCCTTGAGCTGGCGCGAAGATATGGCGAAACCAGATGGCTGAATGACCGCTGTACAGAAATTATTGACAGCTTTGTCAAAAAGGGAGAAACCCAGAAAGTGCGAGACTTTGTCTACAAAATGGACAAGGCATGGCCAAAAAGAGATTTTGCCTCAGTGTTAGCTGAAGCAAGAATGAAAGCATAAAAATGCTTTCTTTCTATTTGACAAATAAAACAATCATCGCGTATAATGGGGAAGCAGGGCAAAAACCCTTATTGTATTATAATCATAAAAGTCGTACAATGTACCTTAAGCGACATTTAAACCATGCAAACCTCTGATAAACCAATAATAAAGCATATTCCTGACTTTTTGGACTATTGCGAAATAGAAAAAGGTCTTTCTGATAATACTCAGAAAAACTACAGCCGTTATCTTAAAAAATTTACTGATTGGTTGAAATATAATAAAAAAGAAAATTTAAAACCTCACGAACTTTCTTCTGAGGATATTTGGAATTATCGACTATTTTTGGCTAGATATACGACTAAAAACAAAGATCCTTTATCTAAGCTAACTCAAAACTATTACCTAATAGCTTTACGCGCTCTTTTAACATATTTTGCTGATAAAGACATTGCTTCTCTTCCGGCTGATAAAATACAGCTGCCTAAAGATGCTAAAAAAGAAAAAACAATTAAATTTTTAACCTTAGATCAAATTGAAAGATTACTGCTGGCTCCTGATGTTGAAACTATAACTGGCTTAAGAGACCGAGCAATTCTAGAAACCCTCTTTTCTACTGGTTTAAGAATATCTGAGCTTATTGCTTTAAACAAAGACCAATTTAAGAATATAGAAAACAAAACAGATTTGGAATTAAGTATTATAGGCAAAGGAAAACGTCCTAGAATGGTATATTTCTCAGAAAGAGCTCTTTCTTGGGTCAAAAAATACCTTGAAACACGCACTGATGAAGAAAAAGCACTATTTATACATTATAGGGCAAAACAAGGCTCAGAAGCCCGTTTAACGCCTCGTTCTGTCCAAAGAATTGTGAAGAAGTATGCCGCCTTAGCCAATGTTCCGTATTTCACCACGCCTCACACCTTAAGACATAGCATGGCTACAGACCTTTTAAATCAAGGAGTGGATTTAAGAATAATTCAAGAATTCTTGGGCCACAGAAACATTAGCACTACTCAGATATATACTCATGTAACTAATAAAAAGCTAAGAGATGTTCATAGGCAATACCATAGCGGAAAAAACCTTAAGCAATAAATGTCGTACAATATACTTGACAATTTTTGCCTTTAGCGCTATTATATAGACAGTACCTTGTGGAGGTGATATCTGAAAACTTTATTCCATGCTTCATGATGCCCGCGAGAGACTCTCTTTAACATCTCCTTTCATATATGGAGACTCACAATGAGTCTCCTTTCCCTTTTAATAATTGATTAAACTCATTAATATCCAAAGAAGCGCTACCCACCAATACCCCATCCATTCCAACATTAAGATATGAAGCAACATTTTTAGCATCAACACTTCCTCCATAAATAATCCTTATACTAGTTTTAGCTCCGTATTTTTTATTCACTATCTTTTTAATAAAAATTCTCACTTCTTGTATTTTTTCTGGTGAAGCAAAATTGCCTGTACCGATTGACCAAACCGGCTCATAAGCTAAAATAATGTTTTTAATCTTATCTTTAGCTATCCCTTCTATCCCCTTCTCTATCTGTCTAGCAATGACTTCAAAAGTTTGATTGTTTTCTCTTTCTTCAGCGCTTTCTCCAATGCATAAAATAGGGACCATTTTTTCTTGAAGAATAGTTTTTACTTTTTTATTCACCATTTCATCAGTTTCATTAAATAAAACCCTTCTTTCTGAATGGCCAACAATCACATAATGAACACCAACACTTTTCAGCATAGCTGGAGAAACCTCTCCGGTAAAAGCTCCTTCTTGCCAAAAACAATCTTGAGCTCCTTTAGCTTTTAATTGAGAAATAAAAGGAAAAGGAGGACAAACAATTAACTCAACCCCTTTAACAGGCTTGTATCCTTTTAATATCTTTTCTGCCTGCTTTATTGTTTGAGGATTGCATTTCCAGTTAGCAACAATTAAAAATTTCATAAAGCAAAATTATTAAAATTAATTATTCCTAAACTAATTAAAGAAATTAGTATTCCAGCAATAATAACTCCACTAAAAATCATTAATAAAGAACGAGGAAAAGGAATATCAAAAAGAAAAGCGCAGACTGACCCTGTCCAGGCTCCGGTTAAGGGCAAAGGAACTGCCACAAAAAGCATTAAAGCCAACTCTTTTGAACGATTAAACTTGTTGCTATGTTTTTTTCTTGTTCTTTCGAAAAACCAATTGATTGTTTTTTCAAATAAAAAACTCTTAGAAGAAAAAAAGGCAGAAACCTTTTCTAAGCATAAAAGCAGAAAAAAAGTCGGAATCATGTTTCCCAGGACGGAAAAGAAAAAAGCTGACCAAGGGCTAAGATGATACTGAAATAAAGCCACGGGAATAGCTCCTCTTAATTCAACCACAGGAGACATCGCAATAAAGATTGTTTTTAATTCTTCAAACATATATTTTTAAATTATATCATCTCTGGTTATTTTTTTCAAAAAAAATATGCTCACTTTTTAGGTGAGCCATTGGAAATGATTTTGATGCATTCCGTGTTTTGGACAAAATGTCCAAAGCTAGACTTTATTTCGGGCGTCAACACCCTGATTGGCTCTAATGGAGCCATTCCTTGAAATTTTCTGATACTGTTCATCTTTTTCCAGCTTTTGTTCTTTTGTTTCATTCCTTGTCCTCCTTTAAAGGAACCTTCTCTAGTATACTCCCTTACTCCTCTTTGTCAAGCATTGTTAAGACCAAAGCTCCTTCTTTAACCACTGCCACCATTTCCTCAAAATGAGCGCAAAGAGAACCATCTTTGGTAACATAAGAATGACCATCTTTGCCTTTTTTTATTCTACTATCTCCAACGCAAACCATTGGCTCAATACAGAAAACCATTCCTGGCTTAAGAACTTCCCCAGAATGTCTTTTTCCAAAATTCATTACATCGGGCTCCTCGTGAAGATTTTTACCAATCCCATGACCGCAAAGTTCACGCACAACATTGAATCCTTGACTTTCCACATATCTTTCAATCGTTTCTCCAATATCGCCAAAAGTATTGCCTGGCCTTACTTTCTTAATCGCTCTTTTAAGAGCTTTTTTTGTTACTCTCACCAAACGTTGAACTTCTAAATCAACCTCTCCTACTAAAAAAGTTTTTGCCATATCTGTATGGAAACCATTTTTAAGATTAGGAAACTTATTTAAATCAATCTTTTCTAAAGGGAAAAATATCCCTAAATCCAGGGTAACAATATCTCCATTTTGTAAAGCTCTTTCACCGGGTACGCCATGAACAATTTCTTCATTAACAGAAAAACAAAGACAAGACGGAAATCCGTCTTGGCCCTTAAAATTACATTTGCCTCCTGCTTTGACTATTAATTCCTCTGCCCTGCTTTCCAAATCCTTGCCCTTAGCTCCAACCTTTATTTCCCTGCCCAATTCTTTTAATATTTCGGCAAGCATTTCTCCCCCCTTTTTCATCACTTCAATTTCTTCAGCTGTTTTAATTGGAATCATTATTAATATTTAATGCTTGAAGAACATCTTCAAATACTTTTTCTATGGATTGTTCTCCGTTAATAACCAACAAATCTCCTTGCTCTTTATAGTAATCAATAACTGGCCCTACTTCTTCCTTAAACCAAGCCAATCTCTTTTCCACTCCCTCAATTTCATCATCTAGCCTTTTAAAAAGCTCCTTACTACCACACTTAGGACACTTTTCCATTCCTTCTTCAAAAGTCAATATCTCTTTACACTGGCCGCAAATCCTTCTTTTGTTAATCCTTCTTATCACTTCTTCATCAGAAATATCAATTAAAAGAACTTTAATATTTTTGCCCCATTCAAACCATTCTAAAGCTTCTTCTAAAAGATAGGCTTCTTTTATCTTTCTTGGCGAACCATCAAGAATTACTCCTTTAAAATCTGGCTTGTTCTTTAATTCCTCAAACTTCTCCATCCAAAGATGGAATATAACAGGAGTGGCCACTATTCCTCCATTGTCTATTACTTGAGATATTTTGCGACCAGTAAAATCATCAATCTTCTTTCTTTCTCTTAATAACTCACCACTACCTAGATAATCCAACCCTGTCTTCTTTCTTAAAAGCTCAACTTGAGTTCCTTTTCCACAACCAGACTTGCCTAGGAAAATAATAATGGAAGGATTTTCTTGCATATTAATTAAACATCATATTCTCTCATTTCTAATTGAGCGTTTATCTGTTTCATTGTTTCCAAAATTACGCTCACAATAATCAAAATAGAAGTACCTCCGATTAAGAAAGAAAACTGCTGTATTCCAGTGAAGGCCTGAATAATTGAAGGCATTACTGCTATTAGTCCTAAAAAGGTAGCGCCAATAACCAACACTTTGTTTAAAACACTTTTTAAATAATCAGCTGTATTCTGGCCTGGTCTAATTCCAGGAATAAATCCTCCCATTTTCTGCAAATTAGAAGCAATGTTTTTAGGGTCAAAAGTAACAGCAGTGTAAAAGAAGGTAAAAACAAAAACCAAGATAAAATAAAGTAAGCCGTGAATAAGAGGATTTTGAAAAATGTTAGACAACCACTCAATATGGAAAAAGTTGGCTATCAATCCTGGCAACATTAAAATAGCAATGGCAAAAATGATAGGAATAACTCCTGCTGGATTAATGTTCAAAGGTAAATAAGTAGAGGCTCCGCCATAAAGTTTGTTCCCTCTTACTCTCTTGGCATAAGAAACAGGAATGTTTCTTCTTCCTTCATTAATCATAACCACACCAGCAATAATAACCAGAGCCATAATAAAGAAAATAATATAATGAAGGATTTGAGAGCCTTCAAAAGATAAAAGCATTTGCTGGACATTGGAAGGAAAGTCAGCAATAATACCTGCAAAAATCAAAAGAGAAACTCCATTGCCTATTCCTTTCTCTGAAATTAATTCTCCCAGCCACATTAAAATCAAAGAACCGCAGGTAATGCTCAATACTGAAGTAACGGTAATAAGCGCAGAAAGGTCGCCAATAGCCCCTTGATTTTTTAAAAACATCAGCATGGCAAAACCTTGCAAAGCAGCTAAGGGAACAGAAGCAATACGGCAGTATTGATTAAACTTCTGTCTTCCCTGCTCCCCCTCTTCTTTGTAAAGCTTTTCAAACTGAGGGAAAATCATTGTTAAAAGCTGAAAAATAATAGTGGCAGTAATGTATGGTCCTAAACCAAGCATAACAATAGAAACTCTGTCCAAAGCTCCTCCAGTAAAAAGATTAAGCAAGCCAAAGGCTTCGTTTCTGGCAAAGAATTCTTTTATCCTTAAAATATCAATTCCTGGAACAGGAATGTTAGCCATTATTCTGAAAACTAGAAAAACGCCTAGAACAAACAATATTTTGCTCCTCAGGTCTTTGGCTTTAAAAATGCTTACAATTTTATTAGACATTTTACTCTATTTTCCCTTGAGCTTTTTCTATCTTCTCTTTCGCTTTCTGGGAAACTTGACACCCTTTTATAATTAAAGGCTTTGTAATCTCTCCTTGGGAAAGAATCTTTACTGAAGGAGTTTTACCAGTATTTTTAATTAATTTTTTCTCTCGCAAAATAGCAGGACTAACTATTTCTCCAGACTTAAAATTCTTTTCCAAAACACTTAAATTAACTGCTGCTGCTTGCTTTTGAATATTGAAATTATATCCTCGTAATTTAGGATATCTTTTTACCCAGCCGCGGACTAATGGTTTGAACTTAGCTCCAGCTCTAGATTTCTGTCCTTTATTGCCCCGGCCTGAAAAAGTCCCCTTCTTTCCTCCCCTTCCTACTCTTTTTTTGTCCTTGAATTTGGTTTTTGGTTTTAATTGGTGTATCTGCATTTTATTTCTTTAACATCTCCAAAGCTCTCATTGTTGCTTTGGCGTTGTTTAATTTATTCGTTGTTCGGCTTAAAATCTTTGAAGAAATATCTTGGATTCCAGCTAAAGAACAAACAACCCTTACTGTTCCTCCAGCCACTAGTCCTCTTCCCTTTTTCTGAGGCTTTAATAAAACAACTGCTGGCCCATATTTAGCTTGAACTTCATGAGGAATAGTGCCCTGGACAATAGGAATATCTTTCAAATTCTTTTTGGCCAATCTAGTTGCTTTTTCCACTGCTTGAGAAACATCAATACCCTTAGCCGCTCCAATCCCTACTTTTCCTTTTTTATCTCCTGCTACTATTACTGCTCTGAACTTCAGGTTCTTTCCTCCGCCAGTTACCTTCGTTACTCTTGCCAAATCCAAAAGCTTTGATTCTATTTCTTCTTTTTCTTTTGGCACTTTTTTTGTAAATTCTTTTCTCATGTTTTTAAAACTTAAGCCCTGCTTCTCTTGCTCCTTCAGCCAAGGCCTTAACTCGGCCATGATACTTATAACCACCTCGGTCAAAAACAACTTCTTCAATTTTCGCTTCTTTAGCTTTTCCAGCCAAAGTCACTCCCAGCTGACGAGCAATGTCTATTTTTTTACCTTTTTTAATATCCAAATCATTAACTGATATCAAAGTTTTACCTTTTTCATCATCAATCAATTGAGCATAAATATGATTATTAGAACGAAAAACACAAAGCCTTGGCTTGCTTGAGAATCCTTTTATCTTAGCCCTGACTCTTTTATGCTTTTTTATTCTTTTAGTCTTTTTTTCTAACAT